>ERZ808240.143-NODE-143-length-97659-cov-16.631091_pt1 | contig 97659 bp, 98 predicted proteins | sample MGYA00521084_ERZ808240 | MGnify/ENA primary metagenome ERZ808240 (study PRJEB31516, sample SAMN03275571) | gut metagenome | biome: mammalia-associated habitat; material: feces | host: Papio cynocephalus | place: Kenya | collected 2012-08-06 ...
TATAGATTAGGCAATTCATAAAATGCCCATAAACGAGTATGACGAGATGAATTTGTGAAATACACACGATTGAAGTTGTGTGCTTCTGGTGTTTGACTAGTTAGCGTGCTTTTGCTTGTCGTGTTTGTTGGTGCGTATGGTCCACGAGGGAAATTCCATACACACCCGAGTTACCGGAGGATGCAATCAGAGGAAAAACAAACAAAAACTACCTCACAAGCTTGCTCTGACGAGTGAGCTACCCAAGTGATTCCAGATATCGCTATGTGATATTCGTGCTGCTGCTTCCAGCTTCTCTCCCTGCTTTTCTTCCTGTTATTCGTATCGTTCCTTCTCACCAGATTGCTTGCTTGAGCAATACGTGGAACGAGTAGACGTGGCACCCATTATATTTCGTATCGATGTTATGCGAAGCGAAGTCGTCTCGCTTTGTGGTGTGAGACTACTTCGCTTCACGTATCTTTTTAGCTTTGTGCTCTAAATCATATCGAGCCAGAAGTCAGGTTTGTTCGCCATGTTGACGTTTGCTTCGGCTGGTTTGCAGAGCTTATCGTATCGTTCCTCGTCCGATAGGTATGTCATCATGTAGGGAATTAGGCATTTGACGTATCCGCGCTCATCGGTACAGATGATTTGCTTCTCGATGAGTCTTCGCCGATATATGTTCGCATATTGAGGCGTCTCATTCATGCGTTTCGCCACGTTCCCCATTCTTGACGTCGGCTTATCTTTTGCATCCTTCGCCATCGCTCTGAGGAAGCTTTGCTCGACGGGAGTGAGTGATTTGAGAGTCGGCTTTACGAGTGACATGAAGATCGTCGGAAGGGATGATTTGAAAGATTGTAGGCAGTCCTCTGGAGTTATCTCCACATTCACATTCCCATTCTTCCAAGCTTGTTTTTTCGCATTTTCATATGCGCCGTATGCGAATACCTGAGCGATATACGGGGAGCCATCTGATGCTCGAACGATATAGTCGAGAGCGTTCTTTGTGATTTCTATATCGTGGTCTGTGCACGTTGTCCGGATTGCATCCCCAAGCTCACGGAAGTCGATTGTGCCAATTTCCTGCGGTTCCATTCGCCTAACGAAGCTAATCGATGAATCCTGCTGTATTTCGTCGATGTATTCTGGAAGTCCAGCTCCGATGAAGCTAACTGGAAGCTTCTCAGATACAAGCGATTGCATCGTAGAGGCAATTCGCTGGATATCCTCGATATATCCGTAGTTAATCTCATCGATGGCCACGGCAACTCCATTGATTCGCTTCGATTTGAGCATGCAGCGAACAAGCGAATCCAAGCTCTTATCGACATGCGTTTTCTCGACGGTATGCGTGACAGATAGTCCATGCACCGATGCAGTCGTTCCAGTGCTACTATTGCTAATATCAATAGAAGGAGCAATTGTAAACGTCGTGGACACGTCGATGTCTTCGGCTTTCTCCCTCATGTTCTTCATTAGATTGTCGTACATTCCGCGAGTTGCGGATATGTAGAACGTCGCATATCCGTGGTTCTTAGCAATTTCGAGCAACTCTCGAAGAAGCACAGTTTTCCCATAGCTTCGCATTCCCCTGATTAACGGATGCTTCTTCTGACTTCTCCCATTCGACGTGATGATATCTGCGTACTCGTTAATGATATCGGAGCGGCCTGCGACGATATATGGAATCTCACCGAATCCAGGAGTGAACGGATTTTCCTGTATGTCTCGTCCCATATTGATATCTCCCATGTTAAATATTCGAATCGCTTTATAAAAGATTATAAACGATTATAAAAATAAAAGCAATTATAAAAATAAAAGCGATTATAAAAAATTATAAAAATATATAAAATTGCAGTTAAAACAACATACTACAGCCCTCCCCGCCTTCCTACACGACGAATCATGGTGCCGTTCCGATGCTCATATCATGGAACCGAAACGAAGCTATAACCTGAACAAAAGGCGATACGAACCAGAAAGAAAAAAAACTCCCCGTCCGTCGCATAGGTGAACGGGGAGCAAGGTGATATTGGATCAAGCGGCTAGTGAGTTTAGTCAATCTGATAGGAATCGAAATCGACATCGGAACTCTCGAAAGCCGTCTGGAGATTTTCGCGCCAGTCGATGAGATCGCAGCTCGCCTCATTGAAATCGGCACAGCACTCGTCGCACCAGTTTGCAAGGATGGCAGATACGGCGGAGGGGTCGTTCTCGTCGATTGCGTTCACGTCAATGTACTCGCTACGGAGCGAATCGCGGTCGAGGGCACTTACGATATAGGTATCGCTGGCCTCGGCATAGGTGAAAGCGTCCGGCTCGATGATCCAATGCTGATGACCGTTTTCGTCTGTGACGGAGATAGGATTGGCGGCACGGAACTCGACCTGCTCGATGATGTCATCAACGTCGATGCCGTTGGTGGTGCAGTAGTCGGTGAGCGCGTCCTTGAGGAACTGCTTATATGCCGTGTTCATTTTAGATTCGACCCTTCTTGTCGCCTTTTCCATTTCCTTGACAACATTATAGGCGATAAATTATATATATAGTTCGGTGCGCTCATATTCATATAATCAACACATTTTGGGCTGATATCTATATGGCGACGTACAGAAGTATGCCGTCCAGTCTTTCGTGCCGGTCGGCGGGACGGCATACGTGTAGATGATGATTAACTGATTTTAGTCATCGATTTCGATGAGCAGCTCATCCGGGTCGAGAATCATTGCGCGCTCGGAGAAGTCGTCACCCATGAGGTCGATATCGGCTACGGCATGGAGTCGTGCGGCGCGTGCGGTTGCCTCACCGAGCACCTTCTCGATATCGTCATCATCGTCGAGCTTCTCGGAAATCGTGTCGAGGATACTCCCGACGAACATCGCGGCGTCGTCGAAGTACAAATCGAGGTACCAATCGGCGAGCGGGGCTGAGGCACGGGGAGTGTCGAACGGGTTCATCTTCTCGTCGGCGATATGGGCGAGTTCCCCCTTTGCGATATCGTAGACGTTATTGATGTCGAGGTCATCGATGGTGATGTCAATTGTTTGCTTGATGTTTCTCATGATGTTTTTCCTTTCTTCTGCTTTTTCGGTTGTTCGTTTCGCATCTGGTGAGTTTTATAATGCTGACCTTTGCTGCTAAATGCTAATCGAACGAGTGAGTGTACTTCACAGGTTAAATATATCATTTCGTGATGTCGAGATAAGTACGAACATTCGAATACATATTTTCTTCATATACATACGATGTGGTTGGATGCTCGATTTGTGTCGATTATATGGATAAATTAATTTGTTGATATGGACGTCTTATCAATACGGTATATTTAAATCAGAAACGATGACGTGATGCAAAAAAAGATATCACGCATGCGACCTCAAGAAAGGGGAACGATAGATATGAAGTACGTAGATTTTAATGGGCACTCGAGCATGATTCTTGATGCCGCCTACGACATGAAGACCAGTCAGCTCTTCCTCGGCTACGAGAGCGGCAACTATCGCTACAAGGGCGTGAAACCGCACGTGTTCCGCAACATCGTTAATACCTACGAGAACGGCGATTCCATCGGACGTCTCATTCACAAGACCGTCGACCTCTACGACGGAGAGTACATCGGGAGCGGAGATCTCGAAACTGCCGTCAAGGGGTATGTCAATTAATTAACAGGCGATATCCCAGGTATCCCGACAAGAGCGGCTTCCCGTTCATCCTACACGATGGGCGGGAAGCCGCTTTCTTGACTCACTACTTTCTTGACTCACTATTTTCTATTTTATTCGATGTATCAAGATATATATGAATATACAATTGCCATCTAATCCTAACTTAAACTTTTTAATATACCGATATGTTCATTTCTGATTCGTTTAGGCGGTGAGGACAAAATCTATACGAAAGTGAAAAGCACCTGTATAGCGCCTGCCCACTGCCGAGCGAACGTCTCCGGTGGGCAGGCTGCTTTATTTCTCGCACAACTTCCCGTTAATCCGATGAGGTTAAACTGATCGACGACGTAAACTTCCCGCCCGGCTTGTCGTCTTGACTTCGTGCCGGACGGGAAGATTGCGTTTTTATAAGGTTACTATTTTTCTATCTAATTTGTTGCTCTTTGATTAAGCAATATGTCACTTTAGCTACGCTTTCTAATAGTAGATACGATAAGTGCTATTGCTCCAGCGATTGCAGCACCGATAATAGCTGCGATTGAAATTGTGACGCCTGTTTGCTGGAGATCCGAAGCGATGCCATTCGTCTCGTCCTTCTTAGCGTTTGCTGCGCCGTTAGTCTGTCCCGTGAGATTGTCATCAGGCGATGTCGAACCGGTTCCCGTTCTTGTCGTCGAATCGGTATTCGCTGAACCGTTTGCGTTTCCGCTAGTATTCGAACCTGTGTTCGTGCTGGCACCAGTGTTGGTGTTATTACCGGTATTCGTGTTTTCACCCCCACCTGCTATGTTTTTGCTCCAGTGAGCGTAGACAGCCATGCTGTTCTTGATGACTGATACGCCTTGCGTGAGCCTGTTGCCTCCGTCTTTTGCGTCATACCAGCCAAGGAATGTGTAACCTTCTCGTGTCGGTGTCGGTAAATCGATGACCGAGTTGCGCTTGACTGTTGTAGCTTGGTATGTCTCGTTCCCGCCGTTGGAATCATAAGTTATAGTGCAGTCGTCGTCGACGGCATCCATCGCCCAATGGGCATAGAGAACCATGTCCCTGGTGACGACGCTGCTGCCTGCTATCTCGTTGCCGCCGTCCTTCGAGTCGTACCATCCGAGGAATTTATACCCGTCTCTTGTTGGAGATTCAGGGAATTGAATCTTAGCACCTTCCTGGATACTTACCGAGCTGTAATGCTCGTTTCCTCCGTTCGTGTCGTAGGAAACCGTATATGACGGTATGATTCGCTCCCAATGGGCGTATAGGGTGATATCGCTGTTTACGATTGTATCATCAGTGATTGCGTTTCCGTTGTCTTTTGCATCGAACCATCCAAGGAACTTATAACCGGTACGAGTAGGGTTGCTATTCGGTAATATGATTTTATCGCCATCCTGCACGGTTTTCGAGGCGATCGTCGTATCGCCTCCGTTTGTATCATATGTGATGGTTCGATTAATAATGATCTTTTCCCAGCGAGCGTAGAGCGTGATATCGGAGGTCGCCTTGGTTCCAGCCGATATTTTGTTGCCGCCGTCCTTTGAGTCGTACCACCCGAGGAATCTATAGCCGTCTCGTATCGGATCAGCTGGAAGGTTGATCTCATCACCTTCATCGACTGTTGAATCTGCGATAGTCTCGTTAGTCCCCGTATCGTATCTCACGGTGTAGGTCTTCTTCGGTTCGGGGGCCGGAGAGTCAGGTTCAGAGTGCGTGCGGAGTGTAGCCATGTCATCGCTTATCGTCAGGCAGTAATCGTTGCCGTCGTAATGGGAGACATTCGAAGCGGCGGTAATCGAGGATGCCACCTGCTCTCCGGATTTCTCCCATGTCTCCCCGTCCGTCGAACGATAGACGATAGCCGTCATAACGCCGTTTTCCTGCCGAGTGATAGTTATAGCAAAACCATTCGAATCAGATACGAGTGTTGCCTGATCGTTTTTCTGGAAGAAATCCGTATCGACTTTAGTGAGCTTTCCGTCGGCAAGCGTGTAAATCGTCGGTTGACCTCCGAGATTGCTGCTGTTCACGGCGACGAGCGTCTTAGCGTCATATGTGCCGCTTGTCGCGTTGCGCGGTGAGTTGACGATTGATGATTTCTTCTCCCAATCGTCATTCGAGTTGAGCTTATAGACTGTCGTCTCGTTCGTGCTGAAATCAGTTGTGATGAGTGTATCGTTATCGACGGTCAACGCATCTACCATCGATGCCCCAGTCACATCGAGCTGCCTATTCTCCGTATCTATCCACCGCGTCTCATCGCTGAAAGCATATGAGCGAGCCATCGTTCCGTCTTGGTCGACGCAAGTTAGGAAGAGCTTCCCATTATTCGATGACATATGAACCGATTGTATCGGATACTCGCCGATATCGCTCATAGCGTTGTTATTGCCATCAATGAATTGCTCTACGTGAATATAGTTGTTTGAATCGATTCCTGCGATAACGAGCCTGCTTCCATCAGATGCCATGGAGGCGTCACTCATCGCAAAATCATTGACGAACGTCCACTTATTGCCTTTGAGTTCATAGATTCTTGTGATGTTATATCCTGTGGACATGGCATATATGCGATTTCCAGCGACCGCTGTCTGCACCGACGTCATTCCATCTGATACGAACGTCGCCTTTCCGTCAATCGCCGCGTTCCATAATCCGAGGGACGAATAGTCGGGTTTCTCGATTTGGATTTTCGCCGCGCCGTCTCCTGCCGACACGACTTTGAGCACGATTCCGGAGTTCGTGCCGTCAGAATAGCACAACGCACCGTCGGCGATTCCTTTCGTCATATCAGCCGTCCCAATTGACTTGCCTGCGGCAAGGTTCGCTGATTCGATATTCCCGAGTGAATCGCCACCCGCATGGTTCTTCGATGTATCGTTTGGGCGGAAGATATAGATATAGTCGTTTACGGTATTCCCCGTTCCGTCTCCTCCTCGGTTCAACGCGCCGTATCTCGAGTCGACTCTATAGACGATGACGCCGTCCTTCGATTTGCTCGTGTCGAACCCGCCCTTGTTCCCGATGCGCTTGTCAGCGACGTACCCGTTCGACGCCGTCAAATCGCCTTGACGGTATTCTGCGACGAAGTACTCGTTGTCGTTAAGTGGAGACTTGAACGCTACGGCATGATTCGACTGCCCGTACGTCCCTAACGTCACATCACCGGAATCAACGGTATCAATCGTCTCGAAGCCCATGTCTTGGCTCGTTACGGCAAGCGGCAAGAGGGTCTGGGAGGCGGATGCCATGATATCCCAATATGTTGCTGGTTTCTCGGTGGATGCGGCGGTCCCCTTGCGATAGAGATCCGTTGCGTCATAGGAGTGCAGATACTCATGTGCCGGAACTGCATCGAGCGAACCCATCAGCCCGCCGACACGCCCGCTCGGAATAACCTCGTATGAGCCGATTGACACTCCATTGAGCTTGTAGCTGCCAGCGGATGCGCCGCTTCCCTGATGGGACGTGAATGAGTCGGCGGAATCAGTTTGCATGACGATCATGACGTTATCGATCGTCGAGGAATCCGTATCGATATTCGCCTTCGATATGTCATACGAACCGTATTTTGCCGCGAATGCTTTCGAAATCGACTCGAACAGCTGCGTGTCAGTCGAGGCGCCTTTATAGTCGGATTCGCTCATATCGATATCGAGATAATCAAGCGTTCCGTTATTGTCCTGCGGAAATACGGAGTCTACACTCACTTTCCCATTCGAAGCGGCATTGATGTAGCGTTTGAACTCGCCTGTAGAGTCATCTGCGTTGAATGCATTCGTGAGCGATTGCCAATACGTCTTGCTAGGCGTAAGAGACGTCGCATTGTAGGTATCTCCCGTATCGCCCTTGAACCGACATACGAGCACAAGATTCGCCGTGTTACCAGCAGGTTTAAGAGGCAACGCCGATGCGGCATTCGGAGCGGCAAGTAAAGTAGCAAGAGCTGCTGCGGACATGAATGTCCAGCCAAGTACAACGTATGAACGACGGGAGGTGGTGGAATGGGACTTCTTCTGTCTCATTGATTGGCTCTCCTTCAAGAAAATGAAAAACACTAGTTAAAACAAGTGTATCAGTTGAACGAGAAATCACTAATCGAGCAGATGTTCGTACGTTATTTAACTATTTTTATATCTTGCAGATTTTTGTTATATCTATTTTTAATCTTTATATCTTTGGCATTTTTGTTTAATCTTGGTATGTTTTTTTTATATCTTTAAATTATAAGGTTTCGTGAGGGAAAACCCAAGGTTTTAACCTTGGGATGATAATAGGGGTCTATCGTAAACGTCTCATGAAAGAAGGAATATTAACAGCAACAAATGCTCAATACGGGAAAATTTGCTTCGCTTTCCCATATATTCCTCAATATGTACAAGACAATATCGACGAAATTGATTGTGCTATCGAAAAAGGTACAGCTCATCCGATGAGATAGATATTCTAAACTCCGATATAGGAGCAGATACATGCGATATTTAAAGGTCGTGTCATCATGAGAATCGACGCCATCGTAGAAGCAACCGTAACGGATACGTGCAGCTCCGTGTCCATCGTATCGCTCAGCGATAAGAGATACCGTATCGAGTTTTGGCTCCTTGACGTGACCCCACGCCCATCAGTTAATCTTGATGAAGAACGACTTCGTCTCGTATTGCAGAACATCGATAGCGACCGCTCATCATATATTCCAACGACTGATACACAACCACGCATATACGTCAAGCCTGACGGGAAGCTCATAGAGATCGCCGCTGAGATAAACGACGATAACTGCCCGACCGATTGGATAGACGCGACGGTCAAGCGGGAAGAGCTGCGAAACGCGATAAAGGACGTTCTGAATCTATCATAGAACAACGTGATAATGTTTTAACTTTCCGTTATTGTCATCAGCCTTATCAGCCGTATCGGATTCAATCGTCATATCGTCATCATCAGATATAGGATTCGTTATCTTCGGTGCACATGCTGTAAGTAAAATCGAGGCTGCGGCAAGCAGAACGATAAGGGCAACGAAACGCAAGAACGAGACGCTTCCGTTCGAATCGCTCATGCCATCATGTCGTCTGCACATAGTGATCCCCGCATAGAAACGAAAACAGAAAGACGGAAAGCAGCCGCTCCGATTTGCCTATTAACAATCGGAACGGCTAATCATATATCAGTTTGCTTTAATTTTTGAGAGCTGTCTATTGATTGCGTCCAGTCGTTCTTCCCGTCTACTGCTGGCAGGAAGGCAACATGCGATACCGATGCGCCGCGATTTAATCGTTCCCGATTTCTTCGACGAGATTTGCAAGCTCTGCGGGGGCAAGCTCCATCAGGTACTTGCTCTCATCATCATCCTTATCATAGACGTAGCATTTCACGCATGTATTGTTGAGGATGTACAGCGCCCGCTTCTTATCACGAAGAACCTCACGCTCCCCGCCGGCGCGGCTGAGAACGCTATACGGGTGATCGAGGTTCGTGAGGACGACGGTGTCATGGAGCTTGCTCTCGTAATAGAGAATCGGATTGTCGACGACCATCCATGCCTTCCCGGCATTCCAATCGGACAGGATTTTCTTCGCCGTATCGACTGTGCGTACCTTCTCATTGCCCATGACGTGCTTCCTTTCGAATTAGCTGCTTTTCTTGATTATATTGTATATCCGATTGATTGGAACATACCTATTGAACGCGCGAAATTCATATATATGACACAAAACAGCTACCGTTAAGGTTAAGCTGATATAGAAAACATATTCTGCAGAATCCGATGAGTCGCTTCAATACCGATGTCATGATACATGCCGTCATCGTATGACAGGAACACCACATCGGCAATATCGCCATCATTGAGAGCCCGCATAGCAGTCAGAACTGTAACCGTTGCAATCGACCCGCGTCCGAGCCATGCGTTCCCAAGCAATCCGTGGGAATCGTGTTGCATTGCTGCCAAATCCGTCGGGAAGTCGGTTAGGACGAGAACTATATCGCCGGATAGCTGCCTGCCTGTTGCAGCATATACGAATTTGCAAACGCCGTCGTTGATGACTTCTCGGATAAGCGATACGGTGTCGGGATGCCGGCTTCTCCCGTTTTCATCGTTCATCGGCTCGCCTCATTCACGATGTATGAACCGTCGGGAACGTCATCAGGAGTTAAGCAGATAATGCCATCGGTAAGGAACTCCTCCGTATCATGGTTGTAATAGGCAAGGCTAATCTCATCGAGGAACGCGAAATTAACGGTATCGACATCATAGAGCTTACATACGATACGCCCATCAGGCGAGACGAAATCAGTGTCGAAACAATCGATATCAGCATATTCTACGAGCACGCGATCGCCGATTTTATAGAACCCGGTGATGAACACACTCTCCGCCACGTTGTCATCATAGACCGTCTGATCGATGAACTTCTTATCCTGCTCATACGGCGTGAACATCTTCTTGATATGCCACATGCGCATGACCTTACCGTAATACTTGTCGGCTAGAGAGGGAAGACCGTCATCATGGACAATTGCGCGCGCGATGGCATTCTTTGCAGGATTATTCATATCAAAACCTTCCAAAATAAGTTATTGCTAATCGGTAATAATATAACATTAAGCGTATGAACATACGATGAACTCATTAAAAACACATATATGAAACAGATTAAATCGAAAGGAAGCACCTGATAGTAGGATTGGAAAGTCCATTGCCGTTTTGCCATCCGATGACAAGACGCATGACATCATTAACGATAATAGACGAACCGTTGATACAAACAGATGAACGAGACGCCAAATTAGAGAGCTTTCTTTTATCAATAACTCTACATGCTCCTGTGTGATGATTGCAGATAGCAATCAAATCTGGAATTCCCTTATAGCGTTTATTAGATGTTTTCTTTTTATTAAGAAAATCGTTAAAAATCGTATCAATAAGATTCCGATGAACAATCTCTGCACCAACATAATCAATGTATTTTGCTCGAATCGTTTTCTCGATATGCTCAATTTCGGCATATTCATTTTTCATGTTATGACGAATGATATGAGATTCCTCATGCGTGAATGGCGAGTTAAATACGATATTCGCTTTCATAGACGGAATGATTTTTGCGAGCTGATCATAATATCCATGATTAATAAGGAAATCGTGATATGGAATGATTCCGAACCCATTGAGGTAGGTAATCGACGTGTTATGATACGTACCGCTTCCGCTGTTCACATATTTGAGTTCGATTGACATGTTTCCATTAGAAATATCGCCAAGAGCAGCAACGGTATTGCGAGCACAGTAGAACCAATTCAAATCTGAAAAATCAACGATGTTATTGAGAAGCTTTGCCATGTTATTTGCATCGTATTGAACGCAAGCTATTTCATCATCAGCGAATTGATATTGAATTTTAAAATTACCGGTGTTGATATCAAGTTCGTTACACAACGATACTTCGAATAATTCCCCAAAGTATTGATTGGTGCTTTTTGTCCACGCATTTTTCATTGCTAATATCTCCTTAAAAATCGCTATATTTGCTATAATTAATATAGATGATTAAAAACGATTGGAATATGTGAAATGGCTAAAAACAATATATTCGATAAATTTTACACAAATGATGATATTGCAGAAACATGTTTTTTAGATGTTATCAATATGATTGAACACGCTGACGCTGCACCTCTTGTGGAACCGTCAGCAGGAGGCGGTGCGTTTCTTCGTGCATTTAAAAAGAATGGGTTCAGTACATTCGATGCATACGATATTGCACCGGAAGCTGATGGAATCACAAAGCAGGATTTTCTAGCACTCGATAGAGCATATGACGGAAGCGTTTGTGTCGGGAATCCGCCGTTTGGGCATCGTTCGAAGCTGGCAATCAAATTTTTCAACAAATGTGCGTCGTTTGCAGATTGCATTGCATTCGTCATTCCCGTGACGTTCGATAAATGGAGCGTTCAATCAAAACTGGACAATAATTTCAAGCTGATTCTATCGAAACGACTCCCTGATGAGAGCTTTAACGAGAACGGACAGACATATTCGATTAGATGCTTATTTCAAATATGGGTGAGAAACAATTCAAAGCTTGATTCCGGATATGATGATTTACGTTTAAAGCAATCACCACCTACTGCACTCCCAAACGAATTCAAAATATGGCAGTACAATGCAACTAACGAGAGCCGTCGATATGTCGATGAGGATTGGGAATGGGCATTCTACCGTCAAGGATATAAAGACTATTCGAAGTGCTTCGTCAATCCAGACGATTACGATGAGGTACGTCATATCGTATATGACACGAACATCCAATTATTCTTCGTCAAACCTTTGACTAATCACGCACGCAAAGTCATCCAAGCAATGAATCTCGACGAACTAGCAAAAACGAATCTCTCAACGCCTGGTTTCGGGAAACGTGACTTCGTGTGGTACTATCAGATGACCGAGAAGAAAATGATGAAATCTGATTCCGAAAAGTAATCTCGTGCGGCGAATTAGATAACGATGACTCGGCTCCCGACAGTCACATTATCGTAGATATACTTCGCATTCTCCTGATAGAGGCGCGTGCAGCCGTGCGTTATCATGCCTGTCGTACCGTCGAACCCGTCGTGGAATCCTTGCCCATCGTCCTCACCGTTATCTCCCCACCAGGGAACGACGCAGCTCCACCAGCAATTTCCCTCTGCCGTGCTCGAGGACTTATGATCGATGACGTGATTACCGGCTTGCGTGCTGCTATGCCCATCGCTCTGTATGGAACCAACGGCACAATCGAATCTCTGCACGCATACCCAAGCACCCTTGAAGCTCCTGAACACACATGTCCGGCTGTTGGCGGTATCGGTTACGATCGCCCAGTCGCTAATGGATCCGGCATCGGCGACCTTCTTCGCCAATCCGGATATGTATTCCGCATCGTCGCCCCAATCGGCTTTTATCGTCCTGCTTCCAAGCTTCGCAGTCTTCTTGACCAAATCAGATATCTCGTTATCTGTATTCTGTTCCTGCTTCTCGACACCGCTCGCAGCTTTGCTCGCCGCTTTGCTTATCGTCGTGTCCATCAAGCGCGACGATATCGACGATAAGATCCCCGAGTCGACGATAACGTTATCAGTAGATTGCGCTGCAGAGGCATGCGGAATTGCTGACATCATGGAAACGAACGATATAACTGTCATTGCAGGTATTGCAGCTATCTGTGCTCTGTTCATATTAAAATACCCGTTCGATGCGCTATTGAATTATCGAAAGCGCAGGTCGATAAGTCAATTACATATAGGACGGGTATCATTATATTCATTTATGCATAACGGATTTCGTGCCTTTTGGGAAGCTTTCAGAGTCGTGCTTGCTTAAATCAATAGAGCACGAACCCGTCGTAGTCGATATGCGAACAAGTGATTGACTTGCTCGTATCATCAACTGCACCAATCTTGATGAAGAAGTAGCCGCGCAAACTCGGTATTTTAGCGCCGAGCAAGCGGCTTCATTCAGCTTCCCGTATCACGGAACACACCGCATCTGCGCCATCGACCTCGGCGTGAACACGGATGCCACGTGCTGCATCATGGAACCAGACGGTACTATCGTAGCCAGAAGATTCATCAACTTCGGCGCTGAAAAAGACCGCATCCTAAATGCACACAAGCGAATCCGCGAAGCCCAATCAAACGGCGCACACAAATTAAAGAAGATGTGGAGGAAGGTCAACCGTCTCAATAACGGTAAGCGTCGGAAGTCGAAGGGTAAGAAGGGCAAGCGTAGCTGGCAGTTGAACTTGTGGTGTTATCGTGATGTTTATTGTCGGTTGTGTGTTTTTGGCTCATAAGTGGGGTTTGCGTGTTCATCAGGTTTGCGCGTGGGGAACGTCGCAGCTTGCTTTTGATGGGTCGGGGCGCGTGAGTCGTGGTAAGTATATTGTTGGTGATGATGGTGTGTCGTTGGGTTTGCCTTATTCTGTTGTTCGTTTTTCGTCTGGTAAGTTTTATAATGCTGATTTGAATGCTGCGTATAATATTGGTGCGCGGTATTATATTCGTTTGTTGTTGGATTTCCTGAAGGCTCGTTTGTCTTCTGAGGTTTTTGGGGCATTGTCGGCTAAAGTTCCGCGGTGTTCCGCTCGAAGTGGCTGTGTTTTGTCGGACTTAATTAATCTTTGGAGAGTGGCTTGTTCGTCAGAGCTTACTCGTGAGGCGGTTTAATGGGCTCTTTTGTCTTTTTGCTTGTTTCTTTGCCTTTCCTTTAATCGTATCCTCCGGTAATTCGGGTTCGTATGGGATTTCCCTAGTGGACTGTACGCGCCATCAACACGACAAGCAAGAAGTGTGCAAACTGGTCAAGCACCAGAAGCACACGACTTCAGTCGTGTGTACTTCACATCACGTCCGCAATCGCATGTGAACGTGCAGCCGATACGCGGTTTTGTATGAAAGCTGATATAGAACTCATCCATGCAATCAGGGCATGTATATGAATATGCATATACATTGCAGGTATTCTGGTTCTCTGGCATATTAGAATCCTCCAAAATAATTGCGAGTTAAGCAGCAGCCTTATCGGCACGCTCTGCCGCGAGATTGGCGGCGCGGGTGTCCGCCCAACGCTCGGCACGCTGGCAGGCCTTGTTATAGCGGTTGACTGTGAACTTCTTGCTGTTTGCGGTGAGGGCGTTCTGCTTGAAGAGGTTGTTGAAGAGATAGCATGTTGCACCGACATCGTTCATGGAGTTGTGTGCAGCGAACTTATATCCGAAGAAGCCGGCGGCCTCGGTAAGGTTCTTACGGAATATCTCGTCACGGAAGGCAACGGTCGAGCGATAGTCCTTATAGTCATACATCGTATCGACGATAGTGGTCAGTGCAGGGACAACGACGCCCCAACGCTCGATGCGTGCAATGTCAAAGCCGACGTTATGCCCGCAGATGACATCGGCGGAATCGAGGATAGCCTGAACCTCCGCAATGCACTCAACATCATCGAACGCCTTCAGATTACGCTTGACTTCGATGATATGGCCGTCCTCATCCTTGATGACGAGAGCCGATTTATCCTTGCGATGAGGATAGATACCAGTAACCTTACTTGCCTCATCCCACGAAGCGTGGCGAATGGGGCGATAGAAGCGGTCGATGTTGATGGGTTCATCGTACTCCCAGACGTCCTTGCGACGAGCGGGACGGGAAGAACGACCTGGGCGGAAGTCACTTGCGGCGGCGCCCTTATCGCGAATGGTCTGGATGGTGAATGAACACTGCGTGATTTCAGCATCGGCATCGATACCGGTAGTCTCGGTATCGAAAGTCACGATGGTGAAGGTCTTGCGAGGGTGATTGCGCAGCTGATCGTTGATGAAGCGGGCGAGCCCCTTGCCGGACTTCTTGACGTCGTTGACGGTGAACGAACGATGAGCCTTGATGGTTGCCATGATGGTTAAGCCTTTCTTCCTGCGGTCTTTCCTGATTGGGACGTACTTTTAACGAGCGCCTTATTCGCTCTGTCTTCGATTGTTATTATGCTACGGAAAAAGGTGTTTGTATATACCAATTGTTGTAAGAACATATTCTCTTCACAATTATGCGAGCTCAGCAGTTAAACTAAATATATAGATAATCCTATGTGCAATTTCATAATCGATGGGGCGGATTCGATGGCTAGCGAGAAGAAGAAAAAGAAGAGCGGGCAGGATATCGAACATGACATAATCGATGTTGCCGAAAGGAACCAAGGTAAAAGGGTCATGTATCATGGGAAAGAATATACGGTAGTCGGCTCTGCGAAACCATCGTCGGACTCCGGAGAACCGAAGACCGACGTATTCATACGACTTGTCGATGATGCCGGAATGTACGAGGACGTATGCATCTCATGTAAGAAGACGAACGCGTCATTCATAGAGAATAAGATGAGTGCTGACACGATGAAAGCGTACTGGGGGGAGAATGCCGAAGATATCATACACGATATCATATCCGGAAGCGGCCTAATCGATAAGATACAGAACAGACAACTCGTATTCCCTGATGGAACCGATAAAATCAAGGACACACTAGTCATTACGCAGGGATATCGCCTCGATATCACATGCGGGAACGGCGGTGACCTATCGACGAAGATAATGGACGATGACATAGACGGAATCGCCAACTTCCTCTCAGGCGGATGCCTGAACGACGACAAGAGGAATGCATTCGTCGAGCTAGACGGGAAGCGGGAGCGGATCGAAGACTCAGGTGTGGCGAATGTCATGTATCGTGATGATGACGTTCCCGATGACATACAGAAAATATTAGACATGACGTTCCCCGTCGAAGACTACGCCAGGCAAATAGCCGAGAAAGGCGGGCTGAACATTGAATTGAAGGCAGTCAACTATCGAGAGGATAGGGATAAAAGCGCCGATGGGAACCGCCCATTGGCAGTTATGCTAGAATATTCTGTCAATGATGATGGTGAAGTTCACGTAACAGCTCATTATGACACGCCAGGGGAGTATAGATGCAATGACGTGCTCGGTAATATTCGAGAAATCAAGGAGAACATACCTCATACGATACATGCTGAATCAGCTACGAAGGCTGGGTTGAAGCGGAAGAGAGCAAAGGAGACGAGAAAAAGCGAAAAGGAGCGAGTAAGACGTGAGAATAATGTGAATGTCAAGATGAAGCAGTTCGCATATGATAGAATAGAGGAGATAAAAAAAGGAAAGCTCAATGCGACGCTTGCAGGTAAGGAGAAAATAAGTGCAAACGAAAAGCTGAGGAATCGCCAATGGAATGCGAACATCTCCGGGTATGACGTTGTATTCGTAGAGGGCTACACGAAGGGAAACGGACAGGTCGTATCATCCTATATGAGATGCCCGCCGCATTCGAGCTACACACGCGAAGACGTGATGAATAAGTTCAATTCGACGAGATAGACGAGAGGAAAAAGTATTATGAGCATTCAAAACGACAAGCAGGAAATCGAGCTCATCGTTCCACCGTATGCGATGAACACTCCTTATCATATCACGGCAAAGCTTAACCGAAACGGCTGCGAAGACGATGGTCACCTGCTATATCTCATCGACAGCAAAATCGACTCCCACGACAAGGTGCGTCTAGAGGACGCCGGCTGCACGTTCATCAGGCAGGAATGCGAGAAGGAGAACGGGAAGCTCTCGAAGTCGCTGGCACTATTCGTCCCGAATTATGCGAGTGACGGAAATAAGATCTCCTATAAGATTGGGCGAGAAGCACTCTCGATTAAGAAACCGTTCTCAGCACGCGATCGAATTTAATTATAAGGTTCCGTTCGGTAAAAGATTTTCGCCGGTGGAGTACCGGTTTGAGCTTGTCTTTCCCCGTCTGGGGTTAGAGTTGTGGGTCTCTACTTGAAACGGAAGCGTCCGCAGATAAGCAAGCCCGCATTACATGGAAAAATTCCCGTCAAAAGACAGGAAACCCAAAAGCTTCAGCCTTGGGTAACTCACATTCGAATCGTTAAAAGCATCGATTAATTAAATGACCTGCGAATATATAAAATCGCAGGTCATTTCTTATTCATATTCGATTAAGTCAAGTTAATGACGATTAACGTTACTTGAAGAATAGTCGCACGATATCGTTTTTCAGGGCGAAGGCGAACAGCAGAAACACAGCGGCAAGTCCGACATATGCGATGACGTTCTGAGTCTTTGTGGACAGCCGTTTACGTCTAATCGCGCCGATCGCCTCGACGAGGATATGCCCTCCGTCAAGGGGGAGAATCGGGAAAAGATTCATGATAGCGAGCGAAATAGAGATGAGCATGATTTCTCCACATAGAGACATCGCCCCTGATTCCGTAGAGCGCCCAAGCATGACGGTGATGCCGACGATGGACGTCGTGTTGTCCGTCAAGTCGGTGACTGTCATCTTCTTGTAACCATCGACAATCGATAACCACATGTTATTCGTCCATCGGGCAGCGGAATTGAAGCCTGTTATGACGTCGGGATGCCACGCGACCGTCTCGTTCGTGAGACTCAGCCCGAACACGTCCGAGGTATCGTACTCGACGTCATGCATCTTCCCGTCACGCTTCAATGTCATATCGATTTTCTTCCCCTGCTTCTTGACGAGAGCGTCATAGACGTCGTTCCACGTGTCGGTCTTCTGCCCGTCAATTGCGACGATTGCGTCCCCGGCTTGAATATCGATTCCATCCCCACCGCTCACAGTACCGATTACGTTCGTTCCGCTGCTGATGGTCCCAGCGAACATGATGCATAGGAATGCAATCAGGTATGGGAACAACGCATTCATGCCTGAACCTGCGACGAGCGCAGCGAACTTACACCAGAAGCCTTTTCCGGCGTAAGTGTGGGATTCCTCGTTACGAAGGAACTCGTCGGGAGTCATGGAGCCGAAGCTGCACGCCTCACCGTCCTTCGTCGCGTTCGGATCGGTGAGTACGGCGTTCCCCTTGTCGTGGACCGTCAAGAGGTTCGAATCGCGCGCCAATGTTATATAGATGTCTTGGTTTTCTGGTGAGGATTTTATTGCTCCGATATCCTCGAGGTACATGAACGCATCGACGATTTGCTTATCGTGTTCGCTTAAGTCGCTTCGTTTGATGTCATCATTGACATGGTTGTCATCGTTGATGTCGAGATAGTTATTAGCATCGACTGAACCGTTCGCGTAGACGTCGGATAGGATACCGATGAGGACATCATGGTCAACAGCGTCGATGTCTCCCATGCCGAGAATCTTCGTGTATCCGCCGAGTAGAAGCGGGGTAACTCCGTATTCCGTCCCGCTTCGTTTACTCACGAATGACAGCTTGTATTTGCATGGCATGCCGATGAACAGCTCCGTCGCCCTCATGCCGCATAGGCGAGCTACAATGTAATGTCCTGCCTCATGGACGACGACAAGCAACGATAATACGATTAGACCGATGATCACGATCTGGATAGTTCCCATATAGTGATTCTCCTAACTAAAGAATGCTCTCTTTTAAATGATAGCTTAATCAATTTAACTTAATTTAACAGTGAATAGACGATATCGGAAAGTGTCCATGACGTAGTTACGTATCAAAACAGCTGATCATCGAAATCTCATGATGATTTGTATATTGAAATATATTTAGAACTTGAAGTATATCATAATTCTGAAGATATCAAAAGAAATTAATATAAATAATGCCAATTACAATTTTTAACTGGCATTATCGTAATTTAACTATTCGGTTATGATTAATCGAATCATATGAGTGCTTCCAGTTAATCCGACATGACTAGCACTTCCGTCGTCTTCCCGCGCGTCTTCCCGTTGTTCGAGTAGGAGACGACGAGAGGTTCGAAGCGATATCCGTCATACATGTCTCGTACTTGACTGCAATCATCATACGACAGCAGCCATTCGTACCCGTTTCGATAAAGCTTATCGAGCGCATCGGCAAGATGCTCATGGTCGACGCCTCGTCGATAGCATGCCGCGCCCATTTGCACGTACGGAGGATCGGCATATACGAATACATCTTCTCGCTCGAACTTATCGGGTATCTCTCCAATTGTCACCAACGCGTCGCACGGTTCGTTGAACGAGACGAGTCCTGCGTTGGCAAGTTCGGCTATCTTTCGTATCCGTTTGATGATGTTCGGCTTGTTGAAGCGGCAGTCGAGCTTGTAGGTCCCGTTCTGTTTCTTCCCGCCGATGACGCCTCCGTCGATATAGCCGGAATGGCAGCAGCGATTGAGCACATACGTGGCGAATCCCATGTCCTCGATGCTTGATTTCCCGTCATTCGCCGTTTCCTTCGCCCATTCGAATAGTCGCATATCGATATCGGCATCGTATATCTTCTTGATCAGATTTTCCGAGTCATACGCTATTTCGTGCCACATCGAACATATCCGCATATCGCTGTCGTAGAACTCGGCGCGCTTGACGGCTTGGCTGGTAACAAGCGATAACCCCAACCCGCATCCGCCGCAGAATGGCTCAATCCATGTGCGGTTGTTGAGATATCCATCCTGATACAGTGATAGGACTCGCTCGACAATCGATTTGCTACCCTTGCCTCCAGGGTATCTTACGGGATTGACTGTTGATATCGTCATCGTCTACATTCCTTCGCTCTTGCTATCGGCTTATCTCTTAATCGTTCGGCTCGTCGCTCTGTGCGAGGTCCTCCCCGTCATCATTCCGTTCTCCGAGGTACCGATAGTATATCGTTGCAATTTGGTTCTCGAGCATCGTGCCGGCCATCTTCTCGTCACCGTCGCCGCCGTTCCACCATGCGGCGCTCTCGTCGGGGTTCCCAGCATACCAGGCTCGTATCCTCGTGTCGGCGATTTTCGCTATCTCCATAGTGAGGAATCCGCATAGGCGCTCCGTCATGCCATCCGTGAGCATATCCAAAGCGGCGGCGGATTTCTCATCCTTTTCGTTGAGTAGCGCGTAGAATCCGTCCGTCCCGCCTCGTCCCTCATCGCCCATCGACTTAATAGCCCTTACGATGAGAGAGCGGGAGGAATCTTCTATCGAGGCGGCGAGTTCCGGCATGTAGTCATCAAGCGCATCTCGCCATTTCGTCGATGACATCTCTCCGTCCTCCTCGAAGCCCATCGGGGTGGGGATGACGTGACGCGCGGTTATCGACGAACCTGACTGCGGATCGGTTGCTGGAATCATCGTTGCGTCCGTCGATACGATGAACGGGGAGTCGACGGACTGGTAGATATAATGCGAGTTGCCGGATATTCCGTTCTGTGAATCGATGTCGATGCCGTATGACGCGGCGATTGTCTCCATGCAGTCAAGCGGAACGTCGGCGGGGAGGACGTCGCGCCGACCATTGTCGTTGTATCCGTCGTAATCGGTTGGTATGCTTTCATCATGATTTGTATCGGGATTGGTCCCTGATATATCGGGTTCGTTAAAACAGGCTGGTTCTGTATTATTGTCTTCGCATTGATTCATATATCGAAGTCGCTCCTGCTAAATCGCTATTGTTCCCAATCGTTCATACCGTAGATTGCCCGGTATCGCCGTTTGAGCCATGCCGAGCAATCATACAATGATATTGATATCAGTTAAGTTTGGCGTTCAATCATCCGTGGTAGAGCTGTAGCTTGCCTGCGATGTCATGCATCTTCGACTTCGGCATTGGGGCAAAGCCTACACATGTCAATCGGCTTCCCGTCTCGTCCGGTGTGAGTTCTGTGAGGCATGCGTCGCGGATTGGGAAGAAGTCTATCCCTTCGACAAGCCCAGCTTCCTGCACGGAGCCGATGACGTGCAGAAGCTTCGGCTCGGACTTGACCTCCAGAATGATTTTCGTGAAGATTCCGCCGATCCAGTCGTCTACGATGCGCCGGTCGAGCAGCATGTCGCAGTGATACATCTGCTTACCGTCAGTCGTCTCGATTGCCTTACCGTATCCCTGCTCGTCGCGGTCGATTCCTGCGGCGATGGCACGTGAGAGGAACGCCATCGAGGCGTGCGACACTTGTGCGGCGAGCTTGCCAGCGGACATGTGGAGCCCCTTGTTGACGATGATGTATTGCACAATCTGGTCGTTTGTTACGTTCATAATTGTTGATGTGCTTCCTTTCTAGCTATTCGATCACCGACATGATGCTGATTTCTGTCATGATGGAATCGTAGTCTGGAGAGCTTTCCATGCCGTATTCGCGGAGCTGCTCGGCGTACTCGTTTAGAGCCTCGATGCACTTGCGGTCGGCGGCAGCGATTGAATCATCGTTTCCGCCCTCGGCCTCGATGTAAGCGTTATTTGACTCAAGCATGGCGTTATATGCCGGACGTAGCGCTTCCCGAAGTGTCTTGACGTTATCATCGTTCCCATCCTCTGACTTACCGATGGGGTATGAGCCGAGGATGTCGCTGACAATCGTCTCGACGAACCCAAGCGTTGACGTCGCCCCGTTGCTCATCTTTACGCCGTCTGTCTTGTAGTTCCTGACGATTGTGTCGATTATATTCGCGGTGTCCTTCGCCGCTTCGTCGAAGTCGGCGCCGGTATCGTCCATTTTAATCGGCTTGACGTCATGGGTGACGTCTGCATCGGCTTCGTCATCATCATCTGCGAACGTCTTCTCGAGGTCATATCGCGTGGAACATGAGATATAGGACGGGATTCCGGAATCGCTCATGTCCGTAATCTTTTCGAGCGCGTTGTGAGCCTTGTCGAAGTCGTAATCGAGCATGGCACTATCGAACGAATCGAGAAGCGCGGCGTACTCGCCATACACGGAGGACTCACGCATAGCGCAACCGAGGAGCCGCCAAGGGGTCGTTCCGACCGTCGCGCAGAGTCCCGACACGGCAGACGCGGCGTCAGCGACGGACTTGCGGTATGCAGTTGTCTTATCTGCATCGATATCACCGTTCATATCATAGATTGTCGGTAAATCAAACGAGATGATAACTCCGTCTTCCACCGTTCGCCTTTCTCTCTTACCGTCGACGATTGCGAACTCGTCTGGGTACGTATTCTTCTTCTCATTACCCATGAGATTGGTGTCTCCTTCGCCGATATATTCGGCTTGGTTTATATATACATAATATCAGATTTTAGTTTCCAGTTCGTGGAATACAAAATATGCGCAATATATGTATATATATACACACAACTTCCATTGAAGCAATTTTGGAAGTCCGGCAATATTGACATCGACTTTCACTGCGATATCATTAAGAATGTATGTTTGTCATATGTGCTGCATGAAAGAATTAGTAGCTTCCACATCGACTCAATCATGGACTTTCAAATGAACGAAATCGCTTCAAGGCCGCTATTCACCGTTTCGTTCAAGAATACGATTTACGATTCCGGCATGTGGCTATCGAGCAGGGCATGTACGGTTGAGACACCTTCCGTTAATGACGCATTCGATTTCCTCGATTCATATAAGAACGCAGCCGACGATATCATCGGCACCGCGCGTCAACTTGAATCCTTAACGATGCATTGCGTCGCATATGTATCGCTCGACCTGATTGATTCCTCATCGGATACGAGACGAGCAGCGGCACGAGCGGCACGCAGAAACGGCTTCAACGGAATAGAGGACTTGACGGAACTCGGGCTCGGTTCGTCGTACTCTACGGAGTACGGAAAGAGCAGCGGGGAGACGGCGATGCATCAGATGGCAGTATCGTTCAACTTGACGACGAAGCTACCTGTGCTCGACGAGGAAGGAAATTTCATCGGTATGACGGTTGAGCGACAGGATGAGGAGTACGCGTGCGATACGGCAAGTTCAATCGCCTCGCTCATCAAGGCGAACGCCGAGCAGGTACAATCGGTATATCATGCCGATGGCGGTCATGGGCTTGTCGATGCTGGGTTCATATTGTGGCAGCTTGACCTTCCGACGATGTCGTATATGCCGGTCGGTGGGCAGGCATATTAGCTATCAATATCTGTATATCTCCGCACCTAAATTCGTATATTCGAAACTAACCGATGCATGGGATTCTTGTATGGCGGTCTTTATGCCGTCGAAATGGAAACAAAGTGGAGGAATATATCTCGATGAATATCAAGAGAACAGCGGTTCGAGCCGGTCTTCTCGTAGCTATTGCGGCTCCCGTGTTGACTGGGTTGACAGGTTGCACGCAATTCGGATCGTTCGAGCTACCGAACGTCATGGGTGGAAACAAGAAGCTGACGGTCGGAGATTCGCGCCACGTCGAGGAGGCGGACAGAGATAACTATTCCGTAGTCACTGACACGGTAACCGGTAAGGAATATGCGACCGTAATCGTCGCAGCCACGTCAGATGGGTCGAAGCTAGACCCGTCAGCGCTTACGAAGACCCTCAACGATAACTCGTTTAATTGGTATCAGGCGATTTGCGGAAACAACACGAAGAACGGGCAGGATGAGAAGGCTTACGTGTTCATGCCTGCGTCGTCTTCATATGATGATTGCACGCTCGTCGCCACGACGCTGCAGAACAGCGGGTACACGGCTCATCTGATGACGAAGGACGAATACGTCCAGAGCAAGGATTCCACCGATTACAACAACGTTTTCTATAATGAGACGACGTATATGGGACCTGCGAGCCAGACGTCCAATTAATGCGACTATCGAAAAACTGACTAGCTAATCGGTAATGCGTTAAGAGAAACAAAAATAGCAACTCGCCCCGTCCTTTCGTATAGATGGACTGGGCGAGTTTTTTTTTTTTTTTTTTTTTTGCTAATCGATGAACGATACGAAAACGGTTACTTCGTCTTACCTGCTCCGTTGCCGTTCCCGTTATTGCCGTGGGAGTTCTTGATTGCCTCCATGACCTCCTCCGGCGTGTAACCGCTGTCTTTGGCCATCTTGATGATGTCGTATGCACCCTTTGCGGCAAGCGCCTTCTCGACGACGGATGCGAGCGTCATCGGCTTCTTCTCGGGTTTCTTTATCGGGTAATTGTGGTCGTTGCCGAACTTCGCATTTTTGAGATCGTTTGCCTTCATGACGATGCAACCGAGCGCGATCGTGATGACGACGATTCCGAACAGGTCACCGAAACTAAGATTGCCCATATTCACTCATCTCTCTACTTATCGCATACCGTCAAGCACTGCGATATGCTTTCCTTTCTTCCTATGCCATCATACCAAAGATGTATATATAATTGAGTTTCCCGATGGAAAATGCGCAATACGAACACAAAAAAAATGAATCCGTCATCTAATACGCCAGATGACAGATTCATTGCTAGAAAGACATGGCAACGTTACTCCTCATCGGTGAGCTTGTCGCCTGGTTCCCACTTCGGGTTGCGGCAGCGCGCTCGCGTCTCGGCTACCTTCTCGTTCTCGAACTCGGTCGTCTCCTTCTCTAGCTTCTCGATACTCGACTTATAGTACTCCTCGACCGTCTGACCGTCGAAAATCGGCTCGTACTTCTTTTCGGATGCGAGCTTGTCCTTATCCGCGAGCGTTGCCTTGTTTCGTGCAAGTTCCTCATGCTTGTATGCGTTCTCCCCGTAATCGCCGTTCTCGCGATCAGCAGTTGAGACGATGCGGTCCTCAAGGATTGCGGCGATGTCACGAACGAGGTAATCGAGTTCATCATTATCGACTCCAGCGGCTACGAATGCACGGGCGAGCGCAATGCCGAACGCGTCGGTTTCCTGACGGAGCGACGGATAGGAATCGTCGTAGTTATCGCCGTCGAGTATATTATCCTGCTCATCGGTATCGTCATCGACCGGCTTGTCGGCATGCTTCCCTGGCACGAGAAACATGCCATCGAACTTGGCGTTCCCGCGGAGTACGTTAAGCTGGCGTGCCTGATAGAGCATATTGTCGTACTCGGTGTAGAACGTTCCAGTGAATGCTTCTACGTTTCGTTCCGCCTTCTCGAAGGTCGGGTAGCTCATATCGCCCCAAGGATATCCCATGCCTCGTTCTCCCTTCATGTTGTATCCAGCCCTAAAACTTGTTAAAGCTTGCGTTGGTCTTTTCGTATATACAATATATCACTTAACGCTACTTATGATGCGGAAGCGATTGATATCTGCGCAGAAAAACAACATTGATATATATATGAATATTTCTATTAATTCAGAGCGCAGCTCTGCGTAGCAGATTTTACATGCCTTAGCTTTTTAAAGAACATATATGTTCCGATGCAATAGAGAACGAACATGATGATGGAAGCCGAGTGCTGATCGTACGAGACGCCGAATAGATAAGCCCCATATGTCATCAAATCGGCGATGATTCCAGCCAATGCGAACGGTAGTGCCTTTCGATAATGAAATGCGGCGCAGCAGGTGAGAATCAGCGGAACGTATGCGTAGCGCTCATGCATGGATGGAAGAAACAACACTACAGTCCAGCTAGTCCAGCAAGCAATGAGAAGCCATTCACTCATGTTGAATGTTCTCTTGGTGATTAGAACGAATCCAATGATTAATATGATTGCGGTTAAAGCGATTGCGACGTGTGCCAAGTTGATGTAGTCGGTTCCTGCGATATTCCAGAAGCTCAGGAAGTTCAATGACATGAACGGATATTCGGTAGTTTGATTCGTGTAGATTTCGATAGGTGCTAGGAAATTCCGCCCTGATAGATAACCGGGGATGCTCACAGCAAAGAATGAGAATATCGAGATGAAAAACGCGATAAGTGAGTATGTCCTATCCTTCGAGAAATAATAAAAGAGAAAGAACGGAACAACGATGACCGTTTGAAGCTTGAATGCGAAAGCTATACCAAGCAATGAGAACGAACGTACGTATTTTCTGCGAAGCAGATACGTTATCGATAGAACGACGAAGAACGCATATATGGAATCGCATTGCCCCCAGAACGATGAATTGAAGATAATCGATGGAATAAACATCACCAATGCGTATCCATACACGAAAGCGAAATCGATTCTTTTCGTTCCTGTGTTTTTGGAAGCGCACGTCTCGACTAGCATGCCTGCAGCGATAGCCAACAGATAATCAAACAGAATTGACAGCAGCTTGATTGCATATTCGATTTTAATCGGGAGACAGGTCATGATCGCTAGAATGAACTGATACGGAATATTGTAGTCGCCGACTTGATGTCCCCCAACGAAGCAAGACCACCATAGGAAATCATCTCATTAGCCCATGGCCTGAGATAGAATGTCATGTCTAGACTGATGAAGCGGCGACCCATGAATCGAATCGCCCCACCCAATATGGAAAGCAGTACGATAAGAAAGACAGGCGACTCCGTAAGAGACGCTATTCGATTTGCGATAGACGATTCGAAATTCGTCTTTTCGAATACGTTTTTCATAAATGTTCCTTAATCGATATCGATAAAAACCACTATACATTGTATTAGAAAATGTGCTTGATAGAGGCATGGCATGTATTTCTGATTAATGAGCGGTGCATTGATGCCCATATATGGCGGAATACTATGAAGGAAATATGGAAATGCCTATATATCGTTTTTAAATATGATTTCTGCATTAAAATATATACAGTTAATCAAAACTTCGATTTGAAAAGGTTCCAAAATGAGTAAATACAGCATCAAGCGTGGTCCAAACGCTTCAATCAATAGCATGGACGATCTTAACGACCTGTTCCAGCTTGCCATATCAGATGTGATGGAAATCGCCGCTCCCGCAATCGGTGTCGATTCTTTCGATTGCGAGTTCTCCAATCACATCCGCATCACAAACAACAAGCAGCGTCTCGGCTCGTGCCGCATCCGCGTCGTGCCGGACGGGGAACACATCAAGAACGAGTTCGAGATTTCCATCAGTCGAATCCTCTTCCACTCGTATGACGAGACAGAATCCGTCATGTATCATGAGGTTATCCATATGCTTCCCGGATGCTTCAATCACGGACCGCAGTTCAAGAAGGCGGCGGAGGCAATCAATCGCGTGCTTGGTATCAACGTCGAAACGTCGTATAATGCCACGAGACATGGAAACAAGAATCCTGACGGCACGAAAATCGTCACATTCGACGAAGAGCAGCTCACACTAAATGACATCGTCGCGGCATTCGGTAAGACAATGACAGTGGGGAAAAAGCACTATCGCATCGACGGTTATGACGCGAAGCGTCCGAAGTACTGCATCAAGGTCACCGACGTATCAAGTAACCGCACCGGCTACACGACGAAGAACGCATTCGCAGACGCATACGCAAACGGGAGAATCGAGTAGATGGCAGAAGACAACGGCGCCAAGTCACAGGTAAACGCAGGTAACGTGACAACGAACGAAACGACACGGGAATTTTTCGACAGTGCCAAATTGAATAATCAAATTGACGATGGAACCGTCCCGCCATCCTCCCCGAACGGCGACAAGCATGACGGGGAGAACCAGGAACCAATCGCAACGGAAAGCGAGCCGGCGTTCGATAAGAACGATACGGCGCCGACTGACAGCCAGGCGAGAACCGGAACAGTTCCAGACGACAACGCCTCCATCGACAGCGATACGAAGAACGTCTCACACGATGGCGATGAATGGGTGAAGCCTGAGCCTCATGACAAGCCGCAGCATTTGAAGAAACGCGACAAGAGCATCAGCATCGCTGTACCGATTGCATTCGTCATAGCAATCGTCGCTGTTCTTCTCGTCCGAACGTACGTCGTCGAGCCGTACGTCATCCCGTCGGAATCGATGGACCCGACAATCGAGGTCGGGGACATGATTCTCGGTGAGAAAGTTTCCCTGAAGTCGGAATCACCGAAGCAGGGCGATATCGTGTTCTTCAAAAACCCATCGGAGGGAAGCTCCCATAGCGTCCTCGTCAAGCGCGTCGTCGCGGTAGGCGGGCAGACAGTCGACTTGAGAGGCGGGAAGGTCTATATCGACGGTGCGATAGAGCAGAACGAACATGCCCATGGCATGAGCATGCCACTCGCCGAAGAGTACAAGGTAACTGACGTGACGTTCCCATATAAAGTGCCGGATGGCTATATCTGGGTAATGGGCGACAACAGGGAGAACTCGCTTGATTCCCGCAGCTTCGGCGCCGTTCCTGTATCTAGCGTCTATGCGGAATCATGGGTGCGCTACTGGCCGTTTAATCGTATCGGAAGCGTCGACTAGCAAGCGCACGGAGTATCGTGCCGGGATTGCTCCTCTAATTTGTGTTGTATATATGGATCGACATATTCATGCCATATATACGATCGCAATGCCGTATGATGTTCTTAACGAATTGAAGCGCAAAAACAGAAAGGAACACAAACTCATGGATAACGATGTCAAAGCAATGAGCGACATCCTCATCGATGGCGGCTTCACCGAGGAGGAGGCGGAGTACATCTGCGAGTGGGCTCCGGAGATGGGTGAGGATTTGGACATCCTTCGTGCGTGGATTAACGATTATGACATGCGAACCGTCCCGTGGGACGAGGTCGAGGACTATGAGAGCAACGGATACACCGTCATGCTCCCGCCCGATATGGGCTTCGACGACGGTAAGTATGCAATCATGATGATGGGCTAATGGCGCCTTTGCGCTTATTCCCGTCAAGCTGTCCGTTCTGCCATGAGTAGAACGGACAGCTTTTTTGTACGCTGCTTCTTATGGCTCGTATCTGTTCTGCGCGCGTCCGTCCATGTACGTCTCATCGCCAAGCCATCGTCAATCTGATATCGCGCCGCAGACAATGCCTGCCCGTTACCTTAATCGCTTCCCGGCATAGAGCAGTGCCTTTTCGCCTGACTCCCAGATGTGCGTGTAGATGGACGGGGAGGCAGAGGATTAAGCGATACGAATATGCGAGATTTGTGTTGTATATATGAACTGTCACTTTTGTTCAGTTTCTGTTCGCATGCTCGTATATCCTTTAGATGTCGAAAGAAAAACAACATGAGATGAGAGGATTTTAAACGATGAACGCCTATTACACCCCGACCGCAACCTCGATTTATTTCCGTGAGGGCAAGAAGCTCGTTCTCCAGAACCGTAAGGTCGGTTATCTAAGGAAGAACGAGAAGGCATGCGCGGAGAACGGCATCGCTTGGTTCGCCTGCGAGATGCACGAGGATACTAGCTCCATGCCGAACGATTCATTCCCCAACCGCTATCTACCAGATGGCGAAACCGTCGGCCCGTTCCCTACCAGAGACGAGGCAATCGCTGTCTCCACGGCGTGGTGCGACAAGATGAACGGGAATATGAGCGAGCAATAGAACGTGGCAGGGAGAACGAGCGGACAGGGGGGCGACTTGCCGGTGTGAGGATCGCTTTCTTCTTGTAACTCTTCAAATTGATTTGATGCCATCTTTGATATATAAGTTTTCTCGGAAATATTTTAGAATTGTGCGATAAGCATCAGAGAGAGCACGTATCAAGGAAACGACAGATGAATAGTGATAAGAACCAAATCGACATTCTCAATATCAGGGGCGTCCCGATTCCTCGTATGTATTGGGAATTGCTCGAAGCGAATGAGGAAGCTGCTACGCAAGTTAAGAAGGAATACGGATATTCTTCATCACCGATACGAGTAGATGACTATTGCTATGCGCTGAAGGATGCGAGCCGAGAGGATATAGAGCTGCTAGCGAATCGACTCGAACAAGCAGCTAATGAGCTACGGATTGTCGCGAGTTATGGATATTATGACTAGGTAACGTAATCAGCGAATGACATTTAATTTAATTGTTATTCGTATTGTACTCATAGAGTTCCTCGCTATTCATGTTGTTCATTCTCACGGCAGAGCGGGAAGAAAGTTAAACGAAAAGAAAATCATCCTGATTATCGACAAGAATGACGGGGCGATTTTTGTATTCTATAACTTTCATATGTTCTATAATTCATGTCTAACATACCGATATATGGGAAAACTAAAATGATAGTAATCATGCAGTAAGTTACCCATGGTTGAAAATCGGAGGTTGATCTCAATATGACTCCAGAAAGGAAGAAAACGATTATATCAGGTATTAAAACCGTCGTATCGGCAATTTTGGCCATCCTCATATCGGCATGCATCTTCTATGTTGCGATAGTTCTTCTGCAAGCAGCAATCGGTCTGTTCCTATCGCTCGTTACGGCGGCGGCAGTTCTCGTCATCGCATTGTTTATCTTTGCGTTCATTCGCGATAAGTTAGGCGAATAGCAGATTTTAATCGATATCTTGATTGCACTTTGTGGTATAATGTCATTAACCGATGAGGTTAGATAGCGGATTAAAGCTGGGTTCCCGAACGGGAGTAGCTGCGTCGAAAAACAGTTAGAATTTCCTTTGCTCCAGGTCTGTACGTAATCGGTTGCGCACAAGCCGCTCATATCTCACGATGGGCGGCTTTCTTCGTTTATGTCGAGCAATTTCTACTTACTTCGTGTTTTTTGCTGAAGCATCACATTTAAACGATATATCCGAGACATTGTCATATATTATATAAATCGTGTTTAATGGACTCTCATATATAAACGATGGCGATAAGGATATGGCAGCATGCTCAGACGAAGCGGAAAGATAACGGCGAAGACGCTAGAGATGAGAACCGGGCAATTCCCGACAATCGATGACAGCTTCCCGTCCGACTCGAAGAATGATGTAACGAATATTACAGATAGCTTCTCGTTCAGCGACCTGTCAATCGATTCGTCCTACCGCGATTCCGACGATGATAGCGAGACGAAAGAAATGGATGACGCTACGAAAACCGTATATACGGACATGGTCATCAATGGGCTGAGGAACGCAGGCATTGACGTAAGCGGTCTCGAGCATGGCGTTATCGAACCTCTTGGCAAGAAACATGGGCAATCAGCCGTCAAGCCACGTGTGATTGACAACGCAACGAATGGGGGCCTCGCGTACTCGACATCATCTTCAACTTCTCAAGGCAATAATCACGATAAAATCGCAAATCATAATAACTGCGAATCAGCTGACACATTCACTCGTTTCGATATCAACCTTCCCGATATCGACATCCCGGAATTCAATATACCAAAGCCTAGTGGGAGCAGATACGCTTCCACAGCAGCAAGCACCTCATTGAATGCCGATGCGTCAAACGCCACGAGAGATGTTTTTGCAGCTGGCACGGTTGAGACGGTAAGCGGAATCAGATATTCCGATGCCCTAGGCAACACTGGTGCGATGACGGCTCTTGACCACGACATGCTCGCCACCCATGGAATGTATGCGAGGAACATCTCCGAATCGGCGAAACGCGCTTTCATGGCGGCAACGGCTCGCGAGGATGCGACAGAAGCGGTACGAGGAATGTCACCGCTTGGAACTGCACGTCACGCATCCATTGACTCTCAGCCGTCATATTCCGGCAGCCACTACGCCCGATACGGAAAGCCGACGCCGCAGCACGCCGCAGCTGACGGTCAAAGGGGAACGGCAGCGGGCCTCGTCGAATATGGCTACAAGAAGCCGACTGACGACACGTCAACGTTCGTCGCACTTGCAGGAGATACTACGAGAAGCATGGAGGGACGGCGTTTCAAGACTCAATCCGTCGACGACACGTCTACGTTCATCGCATTGGCTGAGAAATCCCGTGAGATAATCGAAAACGGAATTGACGACAAAGCTTCGACATTCGACAAAGCGAAACACATCGCCAAGCTCGCAGGAGCAGAGGCACCGATTGCGATGGCGCTCGTCGCCATTATGACTCTCGGGCTTGGAGGAATGGCAGCGACGGGACAACTAAGCGATGCGGGAAGCGTGACAAGCGGAATCGGGAGCCGAGTCAACGGCATCATCAGCGGAATAAGCGACTTGACGACTACAGCAGGCGCAGAGACGGCGACAGATGACACATCAAATTACCCGCATGAGACAATCAATATGGCGGACGTGCTCACGGGGAAGCAAACGCAAGTCATGAGCTGGACTGGGTATTGTGCTGACGGCTGGTGGTTCTCGGGACGTACATGGCCGACAGACATCCTACCGAATAGCGGGCAGGAAACGGTGCACGATGCATGGAACGCTGCCGGTTCCGTATTCACGAACCACGTTGCGACGCTTAACGGCCGATATCTCGTTGCCGTGAAGCCAGCGCTTGGGTCGCCCGGTCAATATATCGATATCGCGCTTGAGAATGGAACGGTCATCCCTGCCATCGTGGCAGACACGAAAGGGAACGAGAACTACGGTGCGACGGATTACAAGTATGTCCATAGCGATGGGTCGATTATCGAGTTGGAAGTGGATGCAGATTATGGAATCGATAAATCGACCGGTGACGTCAAGAGTAGCGGCAACGTCCAAACATGGATTCCGGAATGGGCGAGCCTCGTCAAGAGCATCACGAAGTATGAGCGTTACGTTTAAAAATGGATAACATACCGATATAACTGGAAGAATGGCGGAACGATGAGCTTAATGTCGCTTCGTCATTCTTGTAGTTACTTCTCAATCATTATGCGCGATATGTGTCAACTATGCGCAAAGCAAATAAGAGCAGATTTAAATATATATAATATATCTGAACAATGAGGCAGCAATTGAGCATGGAAGCATGAGTTCTTCGGCGATGTTTCATTTCACGTTTATATACGTCTGGATTCTCGGTATTGCTCGCATTGAGAGGTAGAACCGAGAAAATGGGAGAATAAGATGTTGCAGGAAATAAACGATATTGAAATTGATCACGAAGACGCTTTTTATGGAATAACGACTTATCGTGCGACGTATTATTCCGATGATATTATCACGAATGATGTTGCGAAGAATCTCCTACGCTCGTCTTATCATGGTATTCCGTTTATCGAATCGAGTTATATAATCAGCGGGAATGGGCATATCCTGCTTGTTGATTACGTTATCGATGATTGCGAATAGCAGATAAAATGTCATGGTTAATCGCCCCGTTGTTCATGTAGAGTGGCGGGGCGTTTTTTTTTTTTTTTTGCTTTTCGCTTTTGCTCTACCTATTCGATGATTTCATATCAGAACGGCGCCGATTTCCCCAGCTCGAATTTCTGATGTGCTTTTTGGTGCCACAGCAAATAATGAATCCTTAATTCCGTCGAAGCTGATAGCTATCATTGTTCATGTTGATATTCTCGGTGAGTTCTGCGTAGGCTGGCATTTCTTCGTTCTCCTACTCTGTTAAATTGATAGTACTCTTTTATTCGATATTAACGGGCATGGAAAAGGCGAGTGGAGGTTTTTCGTTTCCTCGACTCGCCTTCTTTTTCTCGTTCCTGTTAGTCCATGTAGTCGTAGAATTGGGGAGTGCCGTCCCAAATCTTGGCATAGCGTCCGTCGACGGAAGCGAACGACTTGCCCTTGATGGAATAGCGCGGGCAGGAACGGCGGTCGATCAACCAGCTGTCATCGCTCATGTCTGCGACTTTATACCCGTTCATGCCGTATCCGTCATTGGATGGAGCCTCGATTCCCTTGATTTCCTTGGTCCAGATGGATGACTCAGTGCGGGCGACGACACGGTAGAAAGTCGGGAGAATCATTGACCAACCGCGGTTGGTGACGAGAACAGTACCGACTTCGATTTCAGGCATGTTCTTAAAGGTGGCGGTGGTTGTACTATTTTGGGAGGTCATTGTCGTTTCCTTTCATCTATTCCTCTTAACAACTACATAATAACCGATTTTGATAAGCTATATATATAAATTCACAAATTCATATAACGAGCACAAAATCATAGAGAATATGGAATGTACTATAGAAAAGAACACCGATTGATTATGTCGTATATGTGAATTGCGAGATTTTATATATATATTACATCGTGTGCTCTGCTAATATTCTAATTAAGGAAAAGCGGGCGAAGATGGAATTCCTTAATCATGAGAGGAAGATTCATATGAGCGTTAACGGTAACATCGAGATGACTGTCCGTCGTGAGATTTGGACTAGCAACGACTACATCGAGGAAGTTGACACGGTGTCGTTTGATGCGACAGAGATTCTCGGTTCCATGTCGAACGATGAGCTACCCGATCCAAATGATATCCAAGATTGCGGTGATTTCATCTTCGAGACGGCTATGGCAACTGGTATCGCCGACAAGTATGACGGTCCCTATACGGTTTTATATTCCCCGGAGTACGATGACTACTATACTGCCCGTATGGACGGCATTATCGCTCCCGATATCGAGCAGTGCCGCCGCAATATCAAGGAGAAGGAGCTCCAGCACGACGAGAAGCAGCTCAACCGCTATAAGGAAATCATCGCTTCGCTAGAGATGAAGATTAACGATGAGAAGCATGAGCTTCGTGATATGCAACTGTAACTGGCACAACAAGCAGCAAGACATAACGGAAAAACAATTGAGCGTCGCCCCGTCCATCTACATGAGAGGACGGGGCGATTTTTATTTTGATGGGTATGTTAAATGAGTGGTTGGATTTTAACATCTTTTTAATGCAGTCACAGGTGAAATCCTATTGGAAGGTAATCCATCCGCGTGGCTAATTCGCAATCAAACTGCGTGAGATAAAGATGCATTATCTTCTCGTCGACCAACACGAACGACGGGAAGATTTTCTATCTATGACGATTATGCGTATATTTTTCAATAATTGGAATCAATGCGATATCGATATTATATTATTAAAACGAATATATAGAGACACTAGCCTTGGTATATTTAAAATATTTTCGAGAAAATGTTTTAACGATTGGTTTTAATCATGCAGGCCTTAATCGCCATCTGTATTATCGTATTTGCCGTCTGGTACTTCTATAACCCGTATCGGCTCAAGCAGAAAATCCTTATATTCGACGTGACCGGAAAGAGACATAGGACTCTCCACATCGACACATATATCGATGACTACATTCGCGACGGTACGAATTGGGCACTTATCGAAGCGAACGAGAACGCTCGTAACCGAACGCTTGGAGATAAACGAAACAAATTAGCACGCGTTCATGTATTCCGGAAACACCGATCGAAACAATTCGAGAATGGGACAAACGGAAGCGATGCCTATCTGTTCCAGCTCCGTCGATTTCGTCGAGGCGAACCTCTCGGCTCCATTGACGCGCAATGGGCGACGAGCTACGAATGGCTGTCGAAACGACGCGACATGCTTGCTGACATCAACTATGCGACCAATCTTCGTGCATGGAATGCGAAGAATCAACGAGAGCTGATGACTCCCGAACTTCGCATGCAAATAATGGAGCGCGACAACTACACATGCCAGATTTGCGGCAAATACATGCCGGACGGAAACGATATCCATATCGATCACATCATCCCAATCGCACGAGGCGGGAAGACCGTTCCAGACAACTTGCAAGTGCTCTGCTCGCATTGCAATCTGAGCAAGGGCACGAAAATGCCGGATGAATATATGCGATACGCAACTGGGAAATGGAACCCGTTCCGTTAGTCGATAAGCAGAACGAAAAGCGTTACATTTCGCTACGCAACGTGTTTTTCAGCAATTCGATATCAACTATTTAATTAAATAAAAACAATATAAAATCAGAAAAGTAAAAAAGCATTCTGCTGTGATTGGGGTGTTAATAAAACATTTTCAGCTGTTAATAGTTTTAGAGCATTAGCCCCTTTTCGAGATTGCGGGAATCTATTCTACAAGAAAGATAGACGAGGAAACGATGGAGACAAGACGAGTTACATTAGCTTCATGCGTGCTTGACCCGAGTAACGTTCCAGCAGGCACCTCAACCGACCTGCTATGGAAATGCGTCACGGACGCAACCGCAAGATGGAACGCGGATGAGCAGGCGCTAGAGATTAATGGGCGCGTATCATTCCTCTCATACCTCAACCTACTGTCCCTGCCGAAGCTCAACGAGTATTGTGATTTCGACGGCGCTGATTTATCCATCACCGTCAAAGGCAGTCCATTCATTCTTCGACAGGTGTCCATCGATACCAAGACCGGTGATACGCGTATCAAAAGGCTACTCGACTTTACCGGTATCGACGAGTTCGCCACGGTATCCGCCCAGCTCGACGTGTCGGACTGCGGGGAGCTCGTCTCGTTCGAAATCGAGTCCGAAGGCGATCTACTCCTCAAGAGCGCTTCGTACTCGACGATATCGACGGACGTCAAGCGCGTCGATGCCACGAAGCTGCTTCTTGCCACAACGACATACAAGAAGGACGACGACATCAAGCGCAACGTCTCCTATATCAAGAAGTCAATCGTAGACGGATTCCCCGAGCTCACCGGCAAGTTCAAGATGGTTGTCATCGATAACGGCGGCACGCTCGACGCATCGGATATCGAGACGGAAGGCGGGGAAATATCCCTTATCGAATCGCCGAACGTTGGCGGGGCGGGTGGGTTCACACAAGGCATGATGCTGGCCATCGAGGACGGATGCTCGCACGTCCTGCTTATGGACGATGACGTGTTCGTATTGCCGGAGGCTATCAAACGGGCATATGCGATTGCAGCCCTTGCGAAGGACGAATATCGTACACGAGGCATCTTAAACGGTGCGATGTTCCGCAAGGAGAACCCGAACGAGCAGTTCGAGGACGTCGCGAAAGTCGACAAGGACGGTACGTACCGTCGCATCAAGCCGGACTACAACATGTCAAAAATCGGTAACGTCATGGCAAGCGAACTCACGAGCGTCGACGTACCGAAGGCATACGGGGCGTGGTGGTTCTCGATGATTCCGACATGCCTTATCGAGAAGAGCGGGTTGCCTCTTCCCGTGTTCGTCCGCTGCGACGACGTCGAGTTCGGTATGCGTGCGAAGCCGAGAATGATGAGTATCGCAGGTGTCTGCACGTGGCACGACAAATTCGAGGGACGTATGAACTACGCCTCAGACTGCTACCAATACACCCGTAACTTCCTCATCATGAATGCTGTTGACATGCTCGACGTCGACAAGCCGTTCATGATGCGGTTCAGGCGCTCGTTCAAGGCACATCTCCGTTCCCTATCATATGACGGTGCCGAGATGATGGTCGAGGCACTAGAGGATTATCTACGTGGACCCGAGTTCCTCAAAAACGCAAACGGGGCGCTCATCATGAGGGCGAACTTGAAGCGGAACGAGAAGATGGATGGAAACCTCAACACGGACGTCGAGACGAGGGCAATCGTCGCTGAGCACCCTATCGAGAACCCCGCGAAGAAGCCGATGTATGCGAAGGTGTTGACCCTCCTGCCATATAACGGGCAGCGCCGCCATTTCCGCCATCACTCGCCTGCCCCGATTTACTATTGGATGGGCTCGTACCCAGGCAGCAAGTCGAATGCCCATGACACGCTGATTGCCGTAAGCGATGACGGGGCGAGATACTCTATCCGCCGATACGACAAGAACCGCTATGACGGAATCATGCACCGCTACCACGATGCCATGAATCGCTATGCTGACATATCCGATATGGTGAAATCCGATTGGGCGAAAGCCGTGAAAGAACTTACGACGAAAAAGTCATGGGACGCTTACCTCAAGAAGATGAGGTCTAACGAGCCAGAGCGCTTCAAGAAGCGCGATGATATCGATATGTCTGATAACGAGGTGCATGACGATATCGCCGTTACGTCAAAACAATTCGAGAAGAACCACGATGACGTCTCCCAGCCATGCGACACGACCAGCGGGGAGCACATGAAATCGACAATTGACACGAGTAACGAGCACGTGAACCAAAACAAAACCGAGTCAAACAACAAGACTGACGAAATGGACAAGCAGGACGGTAACGTTCCCTGCGACGATGCGATTGACGAAGAGTAGAGCGTGGAAGCAATCCGTCGAACGAATAGAATGACGAGAAGAAGGGCGAGACGCATAAAGGATAGCGCCTCGTTCTTTTTTTTAGCATTAATTTGTTTGTTATGTGTTACATGCCGTTTCTGATGACTATTGCATGGGATTATCATATAATGTATTAAAAATCGTTTTACGTGAGGAAGGTATCAGATATGCCTAACTGGTGCTTCACCGCCGCAATCGTGCGTTCTGATGACAATTGCAAGCTTAAGAGCATCTACGATAAGCTGAACGAATGGCTTGTCGAGGACGATAAGAACAAGAGCGATTTCGGGAACGGATGGATTGGTAACCTTGCAGTCCATTCCGGCATCCTCGCAAGCTACGATGAGATTGATCGAATTCCCATCGCATGTCGAGGCTCCGTCGAGGACGTCGAGTTTGACGGTGATTCCATCTACATCGCTATGAGCACTGCATGGGAGCCGATGCTTGAGGCGCTATACCGTGCCATCGAGAGGAACTTCGGACTTGACGGTATCAACATCGTCTATTCCGCGGAGGAATGCGGTAACGGGTTGTATATCACGAACGACGACGACGTCATCGGGCAATACCTCGTGGAGATTGACGATGAGGCGGAGCGGGAAGTCAAGTATGCGTTCGGTGTCGTCGACTATAATATGGATACCTACAGCGAGGAGGAACTGATTCCGATTCTTCGCCGTGCGTTCGGCATGTGCGATAGCGATGACGTTGATATTGAGGACTTGGTCGACGAGGCGAACGAGCACGAAGGTATCACTATCAACAAGTGGGAATACGAGGCAATCGAAGATACGTTCTAGAATCAATTAATCAGCGGAACGTCACATTAAAAAGGCATTTGCCAAATACGGGCGTTCGATGAGTTCTCCCCGACTATCTTGTCGATAGACGGGGAGAACGACTAAAAGTGGAATGGCTTCGCTACTTGGCTTTAATTGCTACTCGTCGAACGACTTCCGTGCCAGCTTCTCCAACGCGGGGACGGCTCGTGCGAACGCTGTTGCCGTCTTCTTGCTGAAACCGCCAGTCGTCTTCGTGCCCAGCGCCTTCTCGCGCGCGATTAGCCTTGCCTCGGCGATCACGGCTGATGGATCGCTGATCGGTGCGATTCCCTTTTTGCGTGCTTCGTCGATGAATGTCTCAATGTCATCCACTGCGTTCCCGTCTTCCCGACGCCCACGAAAATCAGGTATCTCTGCAGCGTATATAGACAATGATACTGTGATGACGCCGCTATCGGGTGAGACTAGGCGTTCCGGGGCGTTGAGCTTCCTTGACGATAGCGGGGAGAAAGGCGGGGCGACGATGCCTGGAGACTTGCGAAGCGTCGTCGTCGTGAGGTACCAATAAGGCTCTCCCACATGCTCGAAATACGCATAGCTGACATTCGATCGGACGAGCGACTTCACGCCATCGATTGACATGACCTCAATCGTCTCTCCGTCTTCGAGGCGTGGGAACTGAACGTATTTCAATGCGAGAAACACGTCTTCCATATTTTCCTGCCATGCGGCGATGCGCCTCGGATCATTAGGCTCGCGGGGGACTACGGGGATACCATATATCGGTATGCCGATATCATCGAGTATGATTGTCGATACGGTTCCCATATCTAGTCCGCATGCCTTTGCGGCTGACGAATAGCAAGCTCGAAGATATCGGGAATATTCGAGCTCAAGGCCTACGGGGTCTCGTATGGCGGACAGCTCGACGCAATCACCACTAACTTTCATAATCAAAAATCACCGTGCACGAACAAGAAGAAAAAAATATCGTATATACGGCTTTTAGTTTTAAGCAATCGCCAAGCTTGACAACATGAGCGGCGGGGTGTTTTTAGTGTTATAGCACGACGAATTATATATTAATGATAGAAGCAATGTTGTCTTAGACAGCGAGAACAAAAACGAATAGATGAATGTTGCCGATATCTAATTGCCATTCAAAATCATTTTGTGGCAATATCATATGTGGTTATAGGGGCGTCAATTAATTTCATTCTATATATTCATGCAGGTAGGAGTACATATTATGTTGGACGGAATTATCAAAGATAACACGATTAATAATGCTGATAGCGGTATCGACTCGATGGATCGACACGTATCTATCTGGAATCCTGCGAACGTTGTCACGCTCGTCCGTATCGCTCTCGTTCCGTTCTTCGCTGCGATTGCCCTCGTTGATTCCCCGTCGTATTTCTTATCGCTCGTCTCATTGGTTCTTCTCATCGTCATCTGCCTGACGGACAAACTTGATGGTTACTTGGCGAGGAGCCGTAACGAGATAACGGATTTTGGGAAGTTCCTCGATCCGATCGCCGATAAGCTCCTCGTTACGGCTGCTCTCATCGTGTTGCTGGTTCGCGGAGATATCGGTGCCGCCGGCGTAATCATAATCCTATTCCGCGAGTTTATCGTCTCGGCTGTCCGCATGTTCGCCGCGTCGAGCGGTGAGGTTATCGCTGCCGCCAACATGGGGCGTGCGAAGACCGCCGTCACGATGATTGCACTGTGTTTCCTATTCGCCGTACCGCTGCTTCCGTTCGCAAGCTCAACGTATGTTGGCATGAAAGCTATCGGGCATATTCTATATGCGATTGCCGTCGTGTTGACAATCGTGAGCGGCTGCCAGTACGTCTGGAACGCACGTTCGCTGTTCGCATAGCCTTGCTTTCATGAAACTAAGATTTTTTGGGTATGTTAAATAAGTGGTTGGATTTTAGGCATCTTTTTAATAAAAGAACAGATAAATGGCTTAAAGGAAACGATTTCCAACCAGAAATTTTACATACCCGATTTTTTTATTTTTTTGGAGTCGTGCTGCGTGCCAGAAAGAGCAACGTGACGGTGACGGTTTCCGGCTCATATAAGGACGATACGAACGTGTCAGGGGTCGTTTTATGGAATGAGAACGTCGTAGACGCAGACAAAATTTCGAAGCTCGATGAAATAAGCAAGTGATGCCGCCATTGACGGCGAATCGACAAAATTGCGGGACGGCTCGATATAACCGCCCCGCAAAACGTTAACGAGTGCGTTCGATTCGTGCTTTTCTATGCGGCATTACCGTCGTTTGATTCAGCAAACGCGTCCCAGAAGTCGATAATAGTGTATCCCGCCTTGTGTAGACGCTCTGCAAGACCATCGCTGCTGTCAGCGCACGGGGAGGGAACGATGGGAGCGTCATCGCTGAGCCAGTTCACAGCCCAAATTTCGGTGTTCCACTCGTCCCCGTCAATCCAGATGCAGCCGTTGACGTCCGTCGCTTCGCTTGTCCCGTCGAGCCAAGCACCGTTGAACTCGATCTCGCGAGCGTTACCGTCATGAATAAACTCGATTGCCCTGCTGATATTATCTGTGGTAGGCATAGTATCATTTCCTTTCTTTTAGCCACTTGATGTCTTAATAGCATCTCCCTGCTATTCGAATTGTATATCTATTTTGCCGTGTACGGTGTCGTGTATTTCATCATACATAGAAACGACACAAAATATGAAAAGCGACGAAAATGTGGATGATATATGTTCGTTGCATTCGATTGCTATATATACAATGACAGAACAGGTATAATATCTTAACGTATAAGATGAATTTTTGAGACAGCTAGGAGAAGATTCCATGGATAGCATCAAGTTCGGCTGCAATGACCTGCTCGATGGAATTGAGTTCAAGGATGACACCCAGCTCTTAAACATCAACTGCGTCAGCGTTGAATCTACTGATGGGTGCAATCGCATCTATGCATACTACAATTTCCTCGGGACGCGCCTTTGCGAGCTTGACGAGAAGAATCAAACCCCGTATGTTGCCGCGTCTATCTTTCCGTATGACATTCAGTCGACGATTGACGATGAGAAGCTCGATCAGATGTTCGGTAAGGGGAGCTGGCATAAGGGTATTGCTAACGTTCGATGCCGCATCCCTGTTTCGTTCGATATGGACAGCATGGACAGCGGAAACGCTCGTACCGTCCAGACCGTTATCAGCGATGCCAAGCTCCTGTGCGAGCCGAACCAAATCCGTGTTGCCATGGACACCATTGTCAGCACAGCAGGCGGCTTGATTAGTCGGCTCGTTGGCGATGATGACAGCAAGGTTATATTAAACCGCTTCAAGAACCTGTGGTACGAGGTCTCGACGTGGATTCCGATTGATTCCCTCACCGACAACGAGCGCGTGTGCTACTTGAAGATGCTCAACGCTGCCCGTGCCGTGTATCTTGCCGAGCCATATTCGGTTAACGACTTGTCTATGTACATCCCGAAGACGAATACAGACGACAAGCCTGTATTCGATTGGATTAAGTCGATTAGCGCGAAGAAGCAGCACGACGCCAACGGGTTCAACATCAAAATCTGTATCGGTAACGGACATAAGTCCGGCTTTGATGGCTGCGGGCTCATTAAGTTAATCCTGTCAATCACACCGTTCATCGAGGCGGGAGCCTCTGTGTCGACATTCGATTGGTCCCCGGCTCCAACCGATTATGGTTATATCTGTTCCCGAATCGACGCTTATCGACTTGCCCATTTCGCTGCACTTCCCGAGTGCGACGGCGGATATCAGTTAGCAGAGTTCATCGCACGTTCCGTGATTCGCTCGAAGTGGGGTCGGGAGATTATCGCGAATGACGAGAAATTCGCATATGCTGCGGCTTCGATGCTTGGCACAGATGAACTTCGAATCATCCGCGACGCAATCGGGTCGTACCGCTTCGATAAGCTCGCCGGGGACTTGGCGCGCTATACCCTCGGCATCGGCGGAAGCGGTATCGAGGACGATTGGGAGGGTATTACGCTTTCAGACGTCTCCTATCAGCCAATCGAGTCCAGCATGGACTATGTCGTTCAAGCCGATGATGACCACGGCTATAGTGATGATGACGATTTCTATGACCACGACGATGATTACGATTCGTATGAGCAGGATTGGCAGGCGGATGAGTACGAATCAGTATTTAGGGATATCCTCCCCCTCGTGACGGAACAGGCACGCGATGAGCTGTTCAGCAAGCTTCCCGGGCTTGAGCGTTTCGCTGACGCGAAGAGTGGCGAACCGATTGAAAAAGAAGATGACGAGACGATCGATAGCGAATAACATTTCGAGTGAATTAAAAATGCCGTGATGTGCATATTGTCACGGCATTTTCATGTCACTTTTTCTTCTTGCTCTTGCTTTTATTCTTGACTTTCTTTCTTTTCTTGTCGATGAGTTTCTTATCGATTCCCCGAATGATGTTCTTCTTGAGGTAATCTGGTACGAACACGGAGCACGTCTGAATTTCAGGTGCATATGCGTGCCCCAATCTGATGATGACGCAACCGGAGTGTTCCCAGCTCTTTCGTTGCTTCTCTGTCGTGCTGTCCCATGGCAGTTCGTATGACGTCCCGCCGATGTTGTTGTAGATCATGTCATGCTTGCCAGTAAGGTACTCATCTTTCGGGATGTAGATTTTTCTCATGTTGTCCAGCCTAGTTAAATGTTTTGTTACTCGTTGTATATATGATACCTGAATTGGTTGCGATGTCTAAATATGTTTCGATTCTATATCGTTGATATCATTTCAGCAGATAATCGACGCTACGGTAGCAATCTGTTATTTCCGTCTCCTCTAAACCCATCTCGACTGGGCACATCGTCTGGGAGTCTCTCTTGATCGGGCAATCGTTCATCGACTTCCCGGCTCTGATAAATGGACACCAAGCGATTACATGGTCTGGAACGAACTCGTTCATGCATCCGATGCCGAGTCTGTCGGCAATCTTCGATGGCTCAGCGAGAGACGATACGACTAATGAATTGGGAACTTCACCGCTGTTGAGAGCCTCGACCGTGTCGCCTATCCAATCGTCTGTTATTGCGTCATCGGCATTCGGAAGCACGTTCTCATATGTGTTCGCCATTCCATATACACAATCGAGGATATCAGGGTCGTAATCGTCTATATGGTCTGGCCCCAAGTCGATGATGATCTGCTTAATTTCATCATCTTCAAGTTGCTTTCCTTCGTTCCCGTTATCTTGGAGATACTTGACGACTTCCTCCTGCACGCCGAACATGAAGTCAAGCCCGCGTGCGACTTCGACGATATCCTTGTCGACGGTTCCGTCGAAGTTAGCTGACAGCATCTCGAACACATCTGTGTCTCCATACGGATAGTCGTATATGTATTCCATCGCATCTTGAGGCAATCGCAGCTCCTGATGGTATGACTTAACGACGCCGAATATGTCACCGAACTCGATGGGGTCGCTTGCAACGACGTCAGTGGAGAGATAATCGGCGAGAATGACTGCGTTCTCGCTCAAGACATAGAACCCGAGTTCCTCGATATCGCCGTCCTCGTCGACGTTCGTCTCCCATATATAATACGTCGAATCAGGTCTATTCTGCTCGGGTTGCCTGTTGCTCTCTCCCTGCCCATCCGTATCGTCAATGCTCTGAGCATTACCATAGTTTTGCAGCATGTTTGCTGGTGTTGATGTGACGCCGTTCCCGTCAAGCTGGTGTTGTTTGTCAGCGTCTTGCTTCTCGATATCAGTAGATTGCCTGTCATCTGCCGGCTTCGGCGATTGGGTTCCTGACATGCGATGAGCCATCTCTGCTAGGAAACCTCTCCGATTCTGATTTTGCGGCTTGTTTTGTTTCTGTTCATCGTTCATGGGCGGTTTGTTGTCTCCGCTTGGGCGACCGAGCATCGCGTCGAGAAGTCCACCGCGTTTCTTCTCGTATCCATACGGTGACGTCGCATTACCGCTTTTTGTCTCTGCTTTGACGCTTTTATCACTATCGGCAGATTTTGTTCTCAAGCTGCTGAATATTGATGGCAAGCTGCTTTTCCCTGCGTTCTCATTATCATCTGGCATATTTGTCTCTCCGGCTATATCGGTATGTTCCTTCTCGATTTTTAGTTTCCGTTTGATGTGATGGCGATAGTACATATGACGAAGCTGAATACGACACCTACAAGTTATACGCAGAGAGAAGCGAATTGTCGTTCGTGGCGCAAAAAAAACTCCCCGCTTGTCTTATCGATGAGCGGGGAGTTGAACGATTCGATGCGTTCTTTTCGGGAAACAACCTATTTTTGTGATTAATTGTCGCTTCGTCCCATAATGTCGAGCAGCGTCGTGAACAGGTTAAGCAAGTCGAGATAGAGCGACGTAGCGCATGAGATAGCGTTATATACCGTCGGAGCCGCCTTCGTTGTTACGTAGTAGTCGCGCCCGATGAAAATCCCGAAGATGAGCACGAGGATATAGTCAAGCCAGCTGAACAGCTGGAAGTGCGTGAACATCGAGATGACGGCGATTATGATGTATGCGAGCAGAAGCCCGAAGCATATACGGCTCGCCTTCTCGAAGAAGCGCGGGAAGATGATGCCGAGGACGCCGAATAGAAGTGCGATGACGGCGGTGCCGATGAACGCCCCAGTGATTGCAGGGATATCGTATTCGGGGAGGATAAGCCCCGTCGAGAATCCCAGCGTCAATACGACGAGCGCGTAACCGACCCCAGCAAGCCCTGCTGAGCGCTTGCGCCCAGCGACGGCGATAAGAATCACTCCGAGAATCGAACCGACGAGCGAGACGATAACGACTGCACCACCATATTCCATAACTTTCGCCAAGAATGACGGGTCGCAGGCAAGCGACGAGCAGACGGCGAGAATAAGAAAACCGATGAGAATCAAAGCGGATGTCAATATATTAAACCCCCTTCTCGTCATCTCTCCTGGATTCTTAACGACGGTTAGCTGCCGTCCATCGTCGAACGGCGTTTGATTCATCTGCTGATATTGTTGTTGCATATGCAATTTGCCACCTCATTCCATATATGTTTTAAGTTAATGATACCCGAAATCATGTGCATAAGATAGGCTCTACGGATATTTAATTTAAGTTTCATCGCCATTTAGTCGCTGATACTGATTTAGAGAGGGGAAAAGCCCGTGAACAAATCCAGAAAAGGCGATACATCGCATACCGTATGGCAATAGCGTATATATCGCAAACGAGGAGGAACGCTGAACATGGTTACCGTAACCGATGTCGGTAAAGCCAAGGCAATCATCATGAACGACAAAGGCGAGACGAGACGCGTCCCGATCGATCGCTTCGCATTCGACCCCCAGGTTGGAGACAAGTGCGAGATTGTCAAGGGGCGCAACGGGAGCATGCTCCATAAGGTCGATCCAGAACCCGAAGACGACGATTACGCGTATGACGACGACTCGTATGGCGACGATCCATATGGAGACGATTCGTACAACGACAACTACGACGATGCATATGATGACGAATACGACAACGTCCCGCAGAGACGTCCTGGGCGACGCGGACAGCAGCCGCAGCGCCGAGGTCGCACCCGTCAGGAGCAGGAGGACTACGACGATTATGCTGGCGTGAACGACGACGGGCGATACGCAAACGCACCGAGGGGCGGGCAGGGGGTACCTGGGGTGAATGCCCGATTCGACGATGTCACGCACCTCTACACGGCGGCGAGCGGCGGAGAGAAGACCGTCGTATGCCCACGTTGCTCGACTGTGTATGACAAGAGCATGAGGAACTGCCCGGTATGCGGAGCAAAGAAGGGGCGCAAGGGCATTGCGGCATTTATCATCTTTGCATGGGTTCTTGTGATTCTCGTCGTTGGAGTCCTAGGTGCCGTCATGGTACCGAGGTTCATGTCGATGGCTCAGAAGGCACAGGATTCTCACAACGCATTGACCGAGCTCACAGAGAACTCGAACGTCAACCGCAAGAACGCGAACGTGAGCGGTAACGAGAACGATGAGAACGCGAACGATGAGTACGATAATGAGAGCGGTGACTCAAACGAGAGCGTCAATACAGCGATGAGCGGTAATTCGAACGGTACCGTTTACGGTGACAGTGACTACTCGAACGGGAACAGCACGAGCAACGGGACCGTCTATGGCGATGTCTCGTCCGCATCATCAAGCTACAATACGACCAGTAACTCAAGCAATTCCGGAAGTTATTATAGTGACGATACGACTCATGACACGATTTCCAATCAGTAGTTCATGAGCTACCCAAAGATAAAACTTTGGACTTCTAGCTATAGTTACCAGATTTAGATAATCGAATAAACGTTTGCTTCAATCGGGTAACGGCAATCAGTCGGTGCCCGATTTTCTTATCTGTATTCGATATCCTGAAAATGTAGTATCTAAAAATCAATGTTTTTAGTCGCGATGCCCCATGAAGATATACAATCATTGGATACTACAGTTTTCTATCAGTGGAATCGTTTAATGTTCAAGGTCATCGATAATATGAACATCATCAATGCAATCGTAGGTCTCGTATCCGATCCTCGTACCGCAATCGCCGGATGGATCGCCTCATCGCCGTTCATGGCGTTCGGACTTATCTTCCTCGTTATCTTCATCGAGACGGGGGTTGTATTCATGCCCTTCCTCCCAGGCGATTCGCTTCTCTTCGCGTCTGGCGTGTTCGCCGCCACTGGTGACTTATCGATTTCCGTCCTTCTTCCCGTTGTGTGGGCGGCTGCCGTGATTGGTGACCAATGCAACTTCTTCATAGGACACTTCATCGGTCGTAGAATCATCGAAAGTGGGAAAATAAAGTCGATGACACCAGAGCGCATCAAGAAGAGTGAGGCAATGCTCGAGAGATACGGATCAGCAGCGATTTTTCTTGGACGATTCTTTCCGTTCATCAGGACGTTCGTCCCATTCCTTGCCGGATGCGGTGGCATGAGGTGGCATTCATTCGCCATCTTCAACATTCTCGGCGGCGTCACGTGGTCGTCCGTGTTTGTCGGGCTTGGTTACTTCTTCGGCGGAATTCCGTTCGTGAGCGAGCATTTCGAGCTCATCGTCGTCGGCATCGTCGCGATATCGGTCGTCCCTGCCCTCGTGGCGGCGCTCAAGGCGAAGTTCGGGCTGGTTTCCTCCGTCCAGTCCTCCACGTCGTTAGTCGAGGAGTAAGGCATCGCATACGACATTCCGTTTTGAGGTTCATGTCTTGTGTGCTTTAATTCCCCATATAGCCATATGCCGCGTATCAATGACGCCTGCGCAAATATGCGGCTTTCTGATATTAGGGAAGACTGTATGTTCATCAGGAATACCGGTACGTCGAAGGCGATTGTCGCGCCTGAATCAGCGAAAAAGTCCGTCATCACCGTCTTATCGTTCCTCGTCGGCGGAGTCGTCGGCTGGGTTTACGAGACGCTCGTCTGCGAGCCGATGGCGGGAAAGCCGATTAACCTGCTGCACGGCGGTATGGGAATCCCATTCCTAACGATATATGCGGTCGGTGCGTTCCTCATCGCCGTTCTCCTCGGCGATCGGCTAGCGGGGCGGGAAGACGGTGCGAAACGGGTTCTCATGCAGTTTCTGATGTCCGCCGTCATCTGCACCGTCGTCGAATATGCCACTGGCTTCTTCATGCTCCATGCGCTGGGGATACAAACCTGGACGTATCTCGATCCTGGTTGGAACTTCATGGCGAGCCCCGATGGGTTGATTTGCCTACGCGCGTCGGTCACATTCGGTATCGGCGGGCTACTGCTGCTGCGATATATCATGCCGTCACTCTCCTCGTTCTATGACAAGGACGGCGGGAAGATGGCGACGAGAGTTGCAGCGTTCGGCATCGGTATATTTCTGCTGGCGATGCTCAATGCGAATGTGTTCCGCATTGTCGATACAGGAGCGAAATGGCAATGATAATAAGATAACGTTAGACCGCTTACCTGCTGTTTTGCTTAAAATAATATAGTTATTCATCAAATAACGTCGGCTCCTGACAAATCGGGGCCGACGTTATTTGATACTGATTATTGAGAAAAGGGGAATATTTTCGTTTTCAATTTGCATATGGGCAAATGTTATGAAGGAGAAGTCGCACATGGCTATCGAAAACGATGGCAATATCAAGAACGGTACAAGCAATTCGCAATGTGCCGATGCCTCGGTTGATAAGCCGTCTGATGGAGGCGCCAATCTCAAGCGCGGGGCTCATTTCAAGGTTGACAACAATGACGCGAATACAAAGGATGCTGGTACCGTGTCTGTCGTCGGTTCCGTCTCGCTTGCCGACATGTCAAGCGTCCCGAAGATACCGTCGTCCGATGATGACGATCCTCGCGATATGCTTGATATCCCATTCGAAATAGAGATGGCGGCGTATGATCGAAGTCAAGTCGTGGCTGAGAGACGGGACGAGAAGCGGAAGGAGCATGTGATTGACAAGTATCGCGATGGTACCAAGTTCATGGAATATACGAAATCAGCCCTGTTGCTGCTCCTTGCGATGAACACCTTTGCGAAGATGACGAGCATCATGTCGGTTCTCACCACAACTGCCGATGTCAATGCGATTGGGATGATTGTTATCCGTCTTGCCGTAACGTATATCATGTACGCAGTCGTCATGAAGCTCGCACAGGTTCTCATGGCGAAGCGCTTGAAAAGAAACTTCGATTCACTCGTCATCGAGGAGCAGAACGTCATTAGATACGAGTTCGCACGCGATAACGCCCGCCTGACGAACGATCGCGTCGTAAAATCCGTTAAATACTCGCTTCTAATCGTCCCTGTATCGATTCTAATATGCGTATGCATGTGGTTCCTCGAACCTGTGTTCGATATCACGGCGATGTCCCTCGTTGGGCTACAGATTGTTTTGCTCGTATGCGTATTGATACAGGGGCGCGGGCACGTCAATATCGATGATGGGCGCGGGCGCATCCTATCGAAGGCTCCGAAGCTTCGACGCGGTAAGATGAAGCTCAACCCGATGGAGACTCTCGACACGGAACTTGAATCCGTCATGCCAAAGGAGACGGTCGAGGTCGCTCACAAAGTCGCCGAAGCCGTTGCTGATGACGGCACAGACACCGTGATCATCCCAGACGTGCAAGGCTCGATTGCCATTGCTGACGCTCTGTCCAACGATGACACGACGAACGTCGTCGTCGTCAAGGCCGATGCCGTCGATACCGTCGAGGCAAAGCTCAACGAGACTAGCGACGAAACGGAGAGCAATAAGATCATCGATGAGGCGATCGCCGACAAGAAGATAAGTGACGAGAAGAAAGAGAAGGGGAACGACAAGCCGAAGCATGCCTATTCGAAGCGCCTTGGTAAATACGTCAACCGTGAACTCGCGAGCATCCTTCTCTGGCTCTCGTATGTGACCATTGCCGTGTCCGCATTCATCGCTGCAGGATCCTACTTCATCAACGGCACCGTATCTTCCCATACGCTCGTCGTCTTGGTGATAGCGATAATCGTATCTGTCATCATCTCGTCAGTCACGGCGTTCATCTACAGGCGCTGCGGCAGGGACTATGCCCACGCCCCGCTGTTCTTCCTTGTATATGGGTTGTCGAACGGCATTCTTGGCACCTTTGCCATAAGCATTCTAACAACGTGCATGTGTTTCGGGTACCCGATTACAGCCACATTCGCGATATTCGTCCTTGCGTTTGGCGTCGCTACGATATGGAACGAGACGAGCGGGCATGTCGGTCTTGACATGAGCCGACCGACAGAGGAAGCAATCAAAGCCGCAATCGAGAGCGAGCATGCGAACTGGAAGCAAGACGACGAGAAAGATAGCAACAAATGATTTTGAAAATGCCGGGATTTAAACATTCCGGCATTTATATATATCTGAAAGTCAAGTTATCTATATAGCTTACTATGAAAACCTTACATATCTCTTAAACGAAAATAATAAGCAGCGTATCTTTTACGCCGTCATCAAAAACGGTTCATGGAGAAAACCACCTATGACAGATGAAAAGAAGGACACAGAGAATGACAAGAACGATGCCGTCAATACCGTAGCGGATACGAAACAGGCGAAACCGAAACAGAAGAAGAAACAGAAAAAACAGCGGAATCCCCTGTTCGCAAAATACGTCCCGCCGGTCATCGAGCACAAGAAGGTCAAGCCGAAGCAGAATGACTACGACACGGTATTCGCAGAGGCATCATCCCATGGCGTCACAGGATGTGTCTATGTCCGAGGGCTTGCAGGCGCAGCGATACTCGCCTCGTTTGTCTATTCGTCCGTCAATGTGCTCACATACGGCTTCACCCATGACGTCTTCTTCTCCATAGCCCAGTCGGCATTCCTGTTCCTCGCCGCGTTCGCCGCCTCGTCCATCGCCCTGATTTATGCGGAGCGGTTTCTGCAGGCAAACCTAGCAGCAATGAGTGACGGGCAGTATGCGGCGTTCCTCGATCAGGAGGAAGCAATAAGGGGGCTCGTCGGGAACCCGGAGGAGCATGCCGGTAAGGCCGCGTCGAAGGCGTTCGTGCAATCACTCCTCGTCGCTATTGCAGGTATCATCATCGGAACGATGATACAGTTCCCGACCGTGTCCGCTGCTATAGCCGTGTTCCTGCTCATAGGTCTTGCCGCCTCTTCGTCGATGTTCGGCTCACGCGGGCGTATCGAGGCGGATTCGATTCGCCATGCCCTCGACTTCTCCGTCGTCGTCGTTCCCCTCGTATCCGTATTCTCCGTGTTCTCACAATGTTCGGAGAGCGGAGCGTCAATCGAGGCGATTACCATGCAGGCTCTTATCGTATCGGTTCTCTTGACGCTGTGCTCGGCGGTCACGTATCGCACCCTCGAGGACGGGAATGACTTCGACTTCTCGCACACGTTCAGGACATGGCGGTGGACATTCGGTGGAGGCGTCCTCGCCGCATTCTGCGGATGGATGAGCGGGGCGGGCATGCTGCTCATCGGGCTGCTCATCGCAACGGTGGTTCTCGTTGCTCTATCATTCTATCTGCTCCATAGGAAGGGGAGGAACATCTGGGGCTGATTCACGAAAAATCTTTTAGAAACAGACTAAAAAAATAGGAGAATCCGGCAAACTCATATAAGATGTTCCGTATGGGCCCATCGTTCCGACATCAAATGGGACGATGGGCTTTGCTGATGACATTGCGGTGGGCAGTGCACGTTCCGGAGATGTACTGAACAATCCGCATACGGCACGAAACGGCTCGGAGAAGCCATAGCAATACACGAGGAGAGATAACGCATGCCAAGATTGGTTGAGTACCCGATTGACGACACGGTTGAGTATATCCTGACCAACTCGTCCGCTGGGATGGTGGTGCCAGATGACGTCAGGGAAGCCCTTTTCCTGCTCGTCGGGTGCTGCGTGAGGTCGAAGACGTTCAAAATCAAGGATATGACGCAACTGCTGCCAGGCGACAGGCGCGACGATACCGTATTCGACGCACTCAAAATCAAGGACGACGCGAAGGAAAAGCTCGATGCTATCGACGCCGCAATAGCAGATGAAGTTGCCGATATCCTTGCAAGGTACGATGCGAAAGCGAAGAACGTGCAGGTCGTAGCTAACAACATCCGACTCGGTAAAATCAAGATTCAGAAGGTTCAGGATTCTGCCGATACCGATGAGGCCGCAGAAGATACGGCTATCGGAGATGCAGATGAGCATAACGGCACGGATACCGACGCAGTAGCGAATGTCACAGCCGATGACTCGCCGTACGTCAATAAGGAGAACGAACAGCAGAGCGACGCGAAGGACAAGGGAACCGTCAAGCCTGACGATACGAATGACGATAAGGGCACCTCCGACGTTATCGACGTGCCAGACGACGAACCGAAGCACCCAGATTTCGAAGCAATGCTCCACGATGACGTTTTCTCAGCAGATTTCGACGATGACGACGATGATAGCGACGCACCAATCGATATCGATGTTGACGCACCGCTTACCGCAATCGGCGGGGACATCAAGGGCGATGACAAGGACGAAAACGAGTTCGACGACGATGACGGGGACGACGTCAACGGCTACGTCGATGAGGACTCACCAATCGACATCGACACCGACGCATATCGAAGCTCCCATAGCTCGATGATTTCTGATGCTGGCGACGATAAACAGACCGATGCTGGCGTTGAGTATCATGAGCCGACAGTTGATACCGCAAAGCCCGTTGATATAGACGGCATTCTTGCAACCGACAGGAATGATGACGATAGGATCCACGTAGAAGGCGATGAGGAGAACGAGGAGCCTTCTATCGTCAAAGAGCCTGCCGATACGCATAACGGAGCAGATAACCCCGTAGACGGGCACGTAGCGGCTAACAGCGGTATTGATGAGCATACAAACGAAGAGAAGCAACCAGATAACGATATCGAAACGGCTGTCGACACGAGGAATGAGCAGCAGATCGATGATAACGGAGCTGTTCATGTAACAACGCAAGCAGCAACCAACGGACAAGTACCCCTCGCATCGGATATAAGCCAAATTCCAGTCGCTGCTGAGGTTGCCGATCTTCACAAGAGAATCGCGAACGTGACCGACCCAAAGCAAGTGCAAGCCGAGTTCGAGAAGCTCAGCCCCGATGCTCGGCAGGCACTCGCCGACTTCGCAGCAGAGAAGGCGAAGGAGGCGAATGAGAAGAAGGATGCCCCAGATACGACAGGCGGGCTTCCCGAGTTCGCGCGTGAGCTCGAAGCGGAGAAGAAGGCCGCTGCTGAAGCCGAGCTCAATGATGACGCAGATGAAGACATCGATGACGTCCAACCCGATATGGAGAGCGGTATCGGAGATCCAGACATCATCAATCCGATAATCGAGGACATCGACGAGCCTGACTTCGTTCTCGATGATGAGAAAACCGACTTCAGCGAGACGAACCCAATCGTCTCCGGCATGCTCGACAAGATGTACGACGGGCATGGAATCAACGGGAAGAGCGCCTGCGTGCTCCTAAGCACCGTGTTCCTCGTCCTCACGATGATCCCGTTCGCCGGCATTCTCAACAAGTTCATCTGCGGCATCGATTCGCTCGCATTCATCGGCGACCAGCTATTCGCATTGAAGGCTATCGGCATCCTATCGCTGCTGTTCATCATCACACGCTTCGTCTCACTCACTGGTCAGGCTCGCGCTTATCGCAAGAACTACAACGACCTCGACAACAAGGCCGAGCGAACCGCTTACCGTTTCTACGAGCCGAGCATCCGTGCGGAGTTCATGTTCCCGTCCCGTTCACTCGGCGAGTCTGCAGGACGCTCCATCACGTCCGCCGTCGCCGGCCTGGCTCTCGCCGCTGCAGCATCATTCTGCACGATAGACGCACCGATCGCTGGAATGGCTATCATGGCGGTATCGATCGTCTCGTTGATCGCCCTCGGATGCCACCCGCTCATCGACCCAGAAGCTGGAACCGACAAATGCGACATGAGCGACGAGACGGAACTCTACATCGAGGAAGCCATAAGAGCGAACAAGCGCAAGGATTGCTGGATGCTTGCAATCCTGTTCCTATCATTCATGACCTGCGTCTCGCTCGGCAACTCAATCGGTCTGACGGTCGCCCCAATCAGCATGTTCTTCTCACCGACGCTCTCGGTGACGATTCCCGGCTTCACCGCATTCGGCATCGCAGGCGTGCTCGCAATCGCCCATGCATTCATGGCAACGATCGGCATGGGTAAGAGGCCGCTGTCGATTTTCTGGACGCTTATCAAGTCGGCTGTCGTCCTGTTCGCCGGGCTGGGAATCGGAACGCTCCTGACGATCAACGCGCTCGCAAGCATGACTGGGCTGATTCTAATCGCAATCGTATCCGTAAGTTTCTATCTCGGGGCCACGTCATCAGACTACAAGGCTGACCTCCCAATTAAGCGTCGATAACGCGAATCGGCATATACACAGCATCTAATAGGCTGGGCGTCTTACATCACGATGGGCGCCCAGCCTTTCTATGCGATAATTCGGAATGCAGCCCCACATCATCACGAAAAAAAAACATTCGCCCTGATATGTCGATTTGATGAAGAAACCGCTCCCCGCACCGTAGACATATCCGAAAACGATATATTGTATATACAGAAATAGCGCCAAGCATCGGGCGACGGGTTCAAAAGCAAAAACTCAACCCGATGGAAGAAACGATAGGCAGGTAACGCGATGAGCACGATGTCGAAGAGTAAGGCAGAGGAAATCCTCGGTCTCACCGGAACATACGATTCGAAGAAACTCCGGGACGCATACCGCAAGCTTGCAGCTGAGAACCACCCTGACGCCGTGTCAGCACGAGGCGGAGATGTTCAAACGGCGGATGCGAAGATGAAGGAAATCAACGCGGCGAATGCGTTCCTCCAAGTCTTAGTCAAGAAGAACGTGACGCTTACCGCCGGACTCGAGCCAGGCACCGACAAACCCGCATACACCGTGTATAGCAGCAAGAATGCCGGCTCCGCAGCACAGCAGCCGACCGGTCAGACCTACTCCACGAAGCAGGGGACCGCGACCGCACAGCCGAGTGGCAAGCCACGCTGGGCCGCATACACCGCCGCAGGTCAGAACGAGCCGCGAGCCGAGAAGACCAGTAAATGGACCGCAGCAGCTCAAAGCAGCGCAGCGACGACGGTTCCCAATGACCCCGTCACCACCGCATCAGCAGGCGCATTCAAGCCCCGCACGAAGACGTCCGACAGCGGCACCTCCCCGAAGTACACACCGACCCTCGTCCATATCCTCAACATCATAGACAAGGTCATCGACTACATTCCGCTCCGCCCGCTTATCGTATGGCTCATGTTCTCTAACCTCTACACGTGGCAGGTGTCGAGTCACCTTTGGGACAACTTCCTCGGATGGAACATCGAGATTCAGCAGTACATCTCCGGTAACCCGTTTCTTGACATTCCGCTCGGACTCGTTATAGGGCTCCTATGCCTCGTCGAGCTTGCCACAGGCGTCATCACGAAAATCATCAAGGCATGCCTTAAGGGCCTCGTGAACGTCATTGGTATCGCCGTCGCGATGGCGACAAGCAAATAGCAGACAGTAAACAGATTGGTGAATTCGCAATCTTGACGAGCAGTCGCCCCGCTTATCCCATAGGATAGCGTGGCGACTTTTTCCTCTATCGTCGCCAAATCATATCCGAATCAAACTGCTAAAATGAAGACGGCGCGCATTTCCAGAAATCTCAAAAAGACGTCGACAACGCATCAGATATTTGCTAAAATAGCAGGTAAAGACACAAAAACAAGGTAGATAGGTAACGCACATATGATTAACGTAACCAACCGAGACATCGCAATCATCATCACGGCACTCGTTATCGGAACGCTTGCAACGGCTCTCGCAATGACGGGATTTGACGTAAGTCTTGCTGCCAAACTCATCGTGAAGCGGGTAGCCGCAGGAGCCGGTAGCGGTATTATCGCAGCAGTGGTCATCGTTCCGATTGCGGTGATTATTCGACATGCCATTATCGTTCCTTGGTACGAGTAAACCGCACCGAACATGGAGAGCAACTAATAGGTGATTAAGTAGAAACTCTTAATAGAAAAAGATCGGGTATGTAAAATTTCTGGTTGGAAATCGTTTCCTTTAAGCCATTTACCTGCTCTTTTATTAAAAAGATGCTTAAAATCCAACCACTTATTTAACATACCCAAAAGATCTTTAATTAATTCGTTCATCGATATGTGCAGAAAATATGTACTTAAACTTTTGCGACATTAACCAAAATAATCTGCTATAATGATTATCAACACTTGCGGGCGTGGTGAAATGGCAGACACGCTAGACTTAGGATCTAGTGGAGTAATCCGTGTGGGTTCGAATCCCACCGCCCGCACCAGAATCTTTCGAAGTTCCCTTCCCGCCTTTCCAATCCTGAGCGGGAAGGGGACTTTTTTCTTTTTCAATACGCATTCGAAACTAGAACATAACCAGCTAATATAGCGACATATGACGAATACATCGGAAGGAATGAGAGTCTCCGACATCTTATGTCATCTTGCCTTAAACCGATTCTTTAAACGGAAAGTGATTTCATCTAATGGGTAGCGATATGTCTCACTGTAGGAAGTACACGGTCGTCATTAACCTGTTCGGCGGTCCCGGATGCGGGAAGACGACATTGGCGCATGAGCTGACCGCAGCGATATCGAGAAGCGGGCTTATATGCGAATACGTGCCTGAATACGCGAAAGAACTCACTTGGGACACGCTATCAGGCGACGATGAGATAGCTACAGCCGCGCGCTCCGCTCTCGGTAGCTCGATTGAGCAGCAGCGAATCGTTCATGATGAGCAGATGATTCGAATCGACCGTCCATACGGATTTGTCGACGCAATCGTCACCGATTCCCCCGCGATAATCTCATGGGCGTATTCTTCCGGAGCGGAAGCAGAGCTGAACGAGTTTCATGACTACATGCTTCACGAATTCATGCGTCATCGCAACCTCAATCTCCTCGTCCGGCGTGAAGTTCCATACGAGCAGATCGGACGGAACGAGGACGAGACAACCGCGAAGCAGAAAGACGACATCATGAGCGAGATATTGATGAATACCTGCGAGCCGTTCGCAACGGTTGGACGGGGAGATGTAAGGGAAATCGTTAAGGCTGTCGAGACGATGGCACGGGAAGGTTTGACGGCATACGAAGCGGTAGAGCGGGAAGGACTTAATTAAGGATATGTTAATTTTCTGGTTGGAAATTATTTTCTTTAAGAGATTTACGGAATCCCTGCGGGAAAGACATTGGTTTTAATCATGTGGTGTTCGTTCGTGGGCGTGTCCTTCTTGTGGGTGTGTTCATGATCGTGATGTTGCTTCTGCTCGTTGGTTGTTGCTGTTGGGCAGTGCTCGGGTGCTGTTCCCTAATTGTCCGTCTGTAATGGATGTGGGTTTGTTTATGATGTTGGTTCATATTTAATTGGTTAGATGGTGTGTTGCTCATCTAATTCACTTGGCTATGGAGCGTAGCCCACCGGGCGCAATGCAAGCGGACATCCGCACGTCAACCCCGGAAGCCCAAGAATTCATCCTTGGGTAGCTCACTGATTCTATAATGTTTGAACTGACGTAACTCTATAATCAGTAACTTTATAATTGTTATCGAGATATACAGAGATTGACTCCTTTACGTCTTGCATTACCTTCCAGTCTTGTTCACCAGGGCTGCCTTGATTTCTATAAATTTGTGCCTCAAGACGAACAGCAATCGAATTTTCATTAGTTAAATGTGATATATAAATATCTTTTACCGTAACTAACTTAGTAGTACTTACAGCACCAAATTGTGCAAGGATTGTCAAATTATCATCCGATATTTGTTTTTTAATATCATTTGACATATTACTTGATAAGACAGAAGAAAATGAAGTTTGATATGCTTTTTTTACTATCGAATCTTTTGAATACGTAAAAAAACCATTAACGAATGTTGTCGCATTGAGCTTAGCTAAATCTTGGTTTATTTTTTCTAATTGAATACTATCATTGTAGTAATCAGAATTCGCTCCAGTATCTGATATTACAGGTTCGTCTTCTCTATTAGGGAGCCGTTCACCATTCCATACATAGTTATCCGTATTATTAGCTGCATTAAGATTCTCATTGTCTAATTTTGTAGTGTTATTGTTATAAGAATTATTATTATAATTATTATTATTAATTATATTATTCGTATTATTTTCATTAATTTCATAATCATTTGTAGAAGTTTTTCCCGAATATTTATTCTCGTTATTAGCAATTAATGACGATTGATTTAAATTGTTTTTGGTATTAGTTTGTATTCTATCCCCCATGTGTATAATTATCGAATATATAAGAATTATGAGAATAGCGAGAGTAATTATAATTTTTATTGCTATTATTTTATGGTTTTTCATTTCGCACCTCTATTTCCGTTTAAGGAGAACACCAGAGTGTAATCCTCTTCCATCAAGCCATTGCTGTAAATCACTAGTTGAATATTTTACTCCTGCTCCTAATTTTTTATTACGAGCAGGATCGTTTGCGTAAAATGAATTATTCTCATATTTATAAAAAAGAATATAGTGCCCAGCACTATGCTGTGATGTGCTACCGTCATTATGTAAGAAATTACTCGCATTACCAGATGATATTTGAACAACATATCCGTCATCAAGCCATTCTTTCATTTTATCTATTGTGATACCTTCTGATTCATGATTCTTGACTTCTATCTTACTATCTAATCCATTCGCTTTTAACCATCTTTCTGGCTTGTCACTAGTTCCGCAGTCGGTCGAATCGTGATTGAAAATATCGCTATTAAAAACATCAACACCGCAATATTTATTTTCGCCAAGTAACATATTTACTCCCATTGCAAAAGTTGTAGCACCGCAGGCATTTTGTAATGCTTCTTGAGAAATTAAATTTTCTTCTGATAAATCATATCCCTGTGCTTGATGGTATTGTTCTCCTTCCGATACACCACTGTTTCCATATGTCTGATCGCCGTTATCGTTTGAGCATGTATCTGATTTAGCGGCTTCGGATGCATTCGTCTCGGCTGTCCCGTTAAATTTATCAAATATCTCTTGAGCAAAACTAACCCTACGTTGTATCTTATCTTCACCATCAGCTGATCTTTCATACGTACTATGGAACCATCTCGTGCAATCTTCGATTTCTGTGTTTTTGCAATATTCTTCTTTGCTATCAGCAAACTCACTATCGAAAAATTCAAGTTGTGTTTGCAAATCACTATCTTTAGTTCCTTTTTTATTTGCAAAATCATGAAGTGCCTGTTGCCTGGTTATATAAGTCCATTGAGCTAAGCCATATCCAGTTGTTCCATTTAACGGGCAAGTGTCGCTATGCCCGCCTCCTTGACAAATACTTGGGTCGAATCCAGATTCTGCCTGCCAATTGCCCATAATACCTGCAACTTGAGCATCCGAATATCCATCAGCTTTAAGATAATTCCATATTTTCGCTGCGTTGTCGTCCCCAGTTAATTCTTTCGACCCATTCGATGTATTTGTACTTGAAGACGATTTAGCACTATTACCTGCAATAGTGCCACCTTCATATTTTGATAAGCCATATTTGCTATAATCAGGAATTATATATTGTGCGTAACCAGTATCAGCACCTACAGAGCCATTAATCCATACTGAACAAAGATTGTTAGTAAAATCTTCCATATTTGATGAATTACAGGCAGCTTCATATAAATTGCCAGCACCGCCATTCGATTCTAATCCTATTTGCCAGCAAGCAGCTTCAATATATTTATCAACACTTTCGAAATGAGCAAAATACCCGCCATTCGTTGCAGCGCTTCCTTGCGTAGCGTTAGGCGTTCCGCTGGCATATTTGAGCCCGCCCATATTATTATCTGTGCGAAGTAGTGAAGCTATATTATCCGGAACACCAGTTTCATAAATCCCCTGCAATGCAAGAACACCAGGATATTTTATCCCATATTTATTACAATAAAATTGGTAACAAGGCATAACAAGTTGCAGATATTCTTCTCTTGATGAACATTTTTCAATATCCTCAACAGTAATTGCACCTCCACTCCAGCTACCAGTGCTTGCAGTTCCAGTATCTCCATCTACTGTGTTCGTGCAATCAGATATACGTAGCTTTGTTTGTTGTACACGACGATCGCTTATCGTTGCTTCATTCGAAGAAGTAGAGCAACCGCTTATTCCTACTACCAATATTATTAATATAATTAAACGTAAAATATTGCTGTTTTTTTGCTTTATTAATATTCGATTATGTTTATAGCAATTCGTTTTTATTTTATTTTTCATAATGCTAATTCCTATATAATTTTGGATATGTTAAATAAGTGGTTGGATTTTAAGCAATTAAAATCTATATTTCTAAAGTTTATATTTTTCTATTTATCAAAATCATATATATGTCGATATTGTGTAGAGAATAGTTTTTCTTAAAATAAGATATATACATTCACGTTTCATTGGTATATAGTAATTGATAACGAAACGGGGCGTAGAAAAAACGTTCCGAAAGCACCGAAAAAGAGAGGATACATCGATCATGTCCAACATCAAGGCAAACCAGAACGTCCCGACCACCGACGAGACCATCGCCATGTTCGGCGAGGATTCCCCTATCTTCAATCCCGACGACGGTACCATCAAGGCCCGCTCCATCAAGATGAGCGACACCGCCTGGGCAGAGATGCAGTCCTGCGCGGAGGCTATCGGAGTCACCCGCGGTCAGACCACCAAGCATATCACCGGTAACCGCTCCCGTGGTGCCGATGTCATCTTCTCCATGCTCCCCGACATTATCGAGTCCCTCAACACGCTCTATGCCGATGAAACCCCGACTGTCGACCTGTGCGACAAGGGTATCAACAAGGAAACCGCAACCTTCGCTCACCGCGTCGCCTGCCTCAAGCGCGATGCCGACGCGAAGAAGAAGTCCGAGTAAGCGGCAAGAGACGAATGCCGATGACACGATAAGGATATCAGGAGCAAATCAAGGATGACAGGATTCGAGGTCGATGGGACGAACGTGTTCGATGCGAACTGCCCCGCAAGCGATGACGCGGAAACGCCGCAGCAGCAGAACGTACCCGTCAATGTGAACAACCGAGCTGAGAACGCGACCATCCACGGACTTGCGTATCTAAAGGGTGTGCGAATCGGGACAGGCTCGACGGGCAAGCCGTATGCCATGGGGCAGGTCAGCGTCCCGTCAGGCTCAGTCGACTTCCGCATCTGGGGCGCTCCCACCCATATGGAGGATGGCGTTTACGTCATCGACGCCAAGTGGCATAACTACAGGGGCTCGTGGCAGCTAAACATCTCTAGTTTCACGAAGGTGGCAGGAGACCCAGCAGACTATGAGTACGCCCCGTATGACGTGCAGCTGCTCGGGGAGAGGACGAACCGACTCATCGCCGATAACGTGAGCTCCACCGGGCGTCGCCTGCTCAACCTTCTGATGCATGGCAACGGAGGCAGCGTTCCCGACCTCGAGGTTGAGTTCAAGACCGCGCAGGCGGCCGTCAGCCATCACGATAACGTTCGGAGCGGTCTCTTCGCGCATTCCTACAAGACGCTCTACTTCCTCGTTGGCATCCTCAACAGCGGCATGTACCACGGTATCCCGTGCGATGACGAGGCGTTCCGCGACATCGTCCTCGTCGGCGGACTCATGCATGACATCGGCAAGACGCTCGAGTACGACGGTGCCGGAATGAGTCGAGTCGGTCGAATCATCAGTCACCGCATTCTCGGATCTGAGCGAGTCATCCTCATGCGGAACGAAGTCATCGACCTTATCGGGGAGGAAGGCTACGAGCGCCTGCTCGGCATCATGATGCAGCACCACGGGGAGTTCGAGGAGACACCGCGTTGCATCGAGGCGTATATCGTTCACCTCGCTGACACGCTCGACACGCAACTCACCACGCTATCCGAGGCGATGAACGTGGCGAACGATAACGAGCCTGTGAAGATTGACGGATTCCAGCTCGTGTAGGTGCGGGCTTCCATAAGTATTTAAACGATTGGTTCCAGTAGATTGGATTTATGGCATGGCTAATGACAAGAGCATTGCAATCAAGGACGAGATTATCAACATCTTCGACGTTGACCTCGGTGAGACATATCTGTTCAAGATGACGAAAGAGTTGAAGGACGACATCATCAAGGCGTATGCTGGAAGTGTCATCGATATGCGCGGACGATACGATCAGCATATGAACGCCAATCGCGACGATGTCGCTCGTGAGATTTCTTCATGCATCATCTTCAAGGTGAACGAGACGCTCGGCACGGATTACAACCCCGATGAGCTCGAGTTCGTAGAGCCGTACGAGCTCGATCTCACTACGTGGATGTAACGAAGAATATGCGATTTGATGCTGAACTCGTTTTGCTCCAATCATGTAGAGCGAAACGTTCATTAGGCTAATCTGTTCTCTCGTTTCGATATGTCATAGTGTGATATCGCCCCGCCTATCAGCAAGGTAGGCGGGGCGATTGGCGGTTAGGATTATGAGCTGGAAGATGGCGCTGTTAGACGAAGCGGTTTGGTATGGTCTTTCTTTAAATGATTAGTTCCCCGTTTTCTATTCGTCGCCTACGCTCAGTTAACTTGATTCCATCATATAGGAACCAGTCGAATCCGTTGTATGATGCATTTAGAGAAGCGCCCATGTCGTCTTTTATTGCTTTTGCCGCAGCGCTGATTGCATACTTCTTTCCATCGTATTCCACTTGATTGACGTCATCAGCGACCGTGACAACGATATCGTGCTTTTGGCTGAACGAAAGCACGGAACCGATGGGGATCCCTAATTTCTCGAAAGTCGTTCGCGACGTTTTTGCGATATTCTGTGCACGGAACTCGTCAATGTACTCTTTACTCTCGTATTTCGACGGTAGCTCGAATATCTGAACAAGTTTCTCACTCATCTCCTCTCCACGTGATATGACGTCTCGATATGTCCATGTGCTATTCGAGCAAACGGCGCGTGTCATCGGGAAGGAGTCCTTGAGGTATTCGATTTTCTTATCGGTGAATTCTTTATTTCCAATTTCGGAGTTGAGATTCGTGAGAGTCAGATTCCCGAACTCGTGCAGGTATCCATCTGGGTCGGTAGCGAATTCATCAAGCCATTTTTGGTTTGGATGCTGCGGGAGGATATGCTCGATTGACACCGTCTTCGCATCAAAATCTGGGATGGTCTTTCGCGTTCTGCTGTCTGATAGCTCAATTGTATATAGGATGAATTTTGTGAATTGCTTATCTGATAGATATACAGGTACCGTTTTTATCGCTGCCTTGAACTCAGAATCACTGGCCATTCGGTAATTTCCTCGATTTAACAGGAACAATGCGTTATATATGGCGTCCTCTGCTATATCCGTCGGTATTAATTCATATTGATTTGTCGCTGACTCGAAACGCGATATCACATTGCCTGACGTTTGATAACCGAATGCCGTCTTACCGGGAACTATTCGATTTCTGACGTAATATGATAGACACGCCTTAAACAACGCGTTTCTCGTATCAGTCGATATTCGACCAGAATTGTGCAGACGCATGATATATATGGCAATGCACATGAGCTGCTTTTTGCATACCTCATTAATGCACCAATAGATATCGTTCGATGCATCAAACCTATCCGGTGTAGCTGGTTGCGATAGAATCAAATCGTTGTATGATGAGACGCTGTCATATATTGATGACAGAACATATTCTGTTTTGCTGCTGAATTTGTTTTCGTAAGTGCTTTTCGGAAGCAGCTCGTACCAGATTTTAAATGCCGAATATAGTGTTTTCTCTGATATCTTTGTTCCGGAAATATTGTGACTTCCATATGACACAAGATACGAGCATATGAAAGTCGTCATATCATCAATATCGAGGATACACTCTATTCTGTTCCAATAATCGATATATAAACGTTCCTGCGTATCTGAATCTAAATCCATCAACAGGAAGTTTCTGATGCGGTCTACGTCCGTTAAGTCCATTCCTGTCGAGTTGATGCTATCGAATATCTCTTGCGCATCTTCGCCGTCATCCATTTGAAGAATTGCCAAGTCAAGTCTGTCTGTACTGCGTTCCAAATCAGACAATTCACCGTCAGAAAGATTACCTATGCGTTCCATAAAGAAATTGAAGTTACGCACGATATTGCTTTCATCATCTATATCTTCTTGCTCACTTATAATTTTTGCATAATGCCCGCTGTCTAATAGCCCAAGACGTAATTTCGGTATTTTGCTGTTATTTGCATATGTATCATTGAAGATATACCAATTAACGATTGCATCGTGTAAGTTCATTAGCCCACGTTTCTTGGCGACTCTGGCAAGCGCTAAAAACAATAATGACAGTGTCGTTAAACGTTGCTGCCCATCGATAACGACAATTCGCCTGTTCCCATCGGAATCCCTATTCTCCTTGACGCAAACGCTCCCGATGAAGTGATGGGCTTTCGTGTTATCCATTAAACGAACCAAATCGTTAAAAAGACGTTTACATTCCTTTTCCGTCCATGAATAATTACGTTGATATACAGGAATGACGAACGGATATGATTTCCGAAGATAATAGGCGCTATCGCAATCTACTTTCATTCGTTTACTCCAAAAGCAATCTTATGATTAATTTGTGATGACAATATTATATTGAAAAAAAAGATATGTTAAATAAGTGGTTGATTTTTGAGTGTCTTTTTTAATAGAATTGCAGGTAAAACGCATTAAAGATAACAATTTCTAACTAGAAATTTAACATACCACAAAAAAAGACTACTGAAATGTAGAAAGCCCAAGAGCTTTAGCACCAAGATACGAAAGAAACCATGCACAAGCCCATGGGCTTCCGGGCTTCCCCGCACGGATTCTGTAAATCATCTTAGAAATGTTGAGACAAAATACAATATAACGCCAACGTTGAAATACACATCGAGTGGCAAAGCGGTTCATGGAAAATATATCACTAAATATGCAGACTTAGATTATCAGATCCATCATTAATCCATATTGATTTTGTTAAACACCGCGAAGCATTAAAATAATAAGTAACACCGAAAGCAGCAGTTGACGGAACGAGGCATATCATGACACCAACGACGAAGGCGTTCTTCGGTAAAATCGACCGTGTGCGCGACATGGACAGCATATATTGGAAGACGCCGACAGCGGAGCGAATCTATCTGCGCATTCTATATGCATTGGGCACTTTTTCCCTCGTTGCCATGTTTGTCCAGCGCATACCGTCCATCGAGGTACAATTCGCGATATGTCTTCTCGCCGCAATTGTCGTTCTGTTCTACCGTCTCGTCCTCCCGAACGGGCTTCAAATCACGGAACGCTTCAAGGCAGTCGAGATGCAGGCTCGTGAGGAGCTCAATGCAGGCAACTTCGACGGAGTCCCACAGTCGCTATTAAAGGCAAGCGGCGTTACCGATGATCAGATGAAGCGGGCGAAGGAAGCGCAGCAGGTAGCGAAAATCATCGAACAGCGTCAGATGCGGAATAGGCAGACGGTCTCAGGAGCCGGCAAGGTCGTGAAGATGGAGCGTACAGACATGGACGATAAGGAGAACGGCTCGAAATCGAAGTAACGCACTGTCAATTTTCAGCACATTTGCGTTAATATGAAAAAACGCATAAAAACGATAAAATCCCACCGGAGCAACAATATACAATTCGATGGGATTCGCACTCGATGAAGATACATACACACGCGTTGAAGGCGGGCGACAGAGCCGCCATCAACGACTTCCTAAACAGAATACCACCGCAGGACGCACAGGCTGCATCCGATTTCATCCGATCTTCGGACGTCAAGGTCGGCGTATTCAATGAGGGAATGAACCTAATTGCCATTGTGTTCGGCACTCGTTCAACCCCAGCTGGGACGTTCTACATATCAGCGGACGGCTACGACGCCTCGCGCACCGTAGCGATGGTCACGCAGGTGCTCGAGAAGCAGCGACGGGCCGCATCAACCGTATCGTCGAACGCCGCGGGAAGCTGGCCGCCTCAACAGCAGCAGCCTCAATCGAAACCGAGCCAAGATCCGCCGCAGCTCCACAAGCCGTCCCGCAATAGGCAACAACCCTCAATGTCGCAACAACAGCATCATACATATCCCGAGGTATATGGGCAGCGCTCGCAGATATCGACGATTGGGTCGGACGGGCAGGTACGGCGACAAGGCAGCGAGGCAAACAGAAAGAGGAACAGAAAGAGCAGCGGGAAAGCGAAGAAAGTCGTCATATCGCTTATCGTCATAATAGCTCTTGGAGGCATCGCAGCAGGCGGCGTCTATCTGTATCCGCGTATCGCCGAGCGAATCGGCATCTCGACGTCGAACGAGAACGACGTCGAACATTGGCAGATTGCCAAGGACAAGCAGGCGACGCTCACAATCGATTCCGGCGACACCGTCACGCACGTCAAGTCAAAGCTCTACAAGCTCGGGTTCGCCTCGACGGCAGATATCATCACAGAGTACCTGACGGAGAACAAGAAGCTCGAAAGCCTGCAGGCGGGAACTTACACGCTCGTCGGTAGTGAGGATCCGAAGGACGTCATCGACCGACTTGTGAATGGTGTAACGACCCCAACTACCATTGTCGGAATCAATGTCGGCAACACCCTCAACGACATCGCCGCGACCATCGACACGAAGAAGCTGAAGTTCACGGGCGCCGATTTCCTCGCATACGTCAACAACCCGCAAGCGTACAAGGCGTCATATCAGATGATGTCGGCGATACCAGATAACCTCCCATCAATCGAGGGCTTCATACCGGCAGGCGTGTACGACCTGTCCAACTGCAACACCCCGGAAGACGCCATCAAGGTCATGCTCGACGCAGGAGAGAAGAGATACGCGGCAAGCGGGCAGACACCTGAGCAGTGGTGGCAGAACCTCATCATCGGGTCGATGATCGAAAAGGAAGCGCTATTCGACGATGATAGAGCGAACATATCGAGCGTTATACACAATCGATTGTCGCAGAATATGAAGCTCGGGATTGATGCGACTGTCAAGTATGCGACGGGAAAGAACGATGCCCGCGTATACGACAGCGATACGCAGGTCGATTCGCCATATAACACGTACAGGATAACCGGTCTGCCAATCGGCCCGATTTGCTCGGCGATAAGCGACAAGTCAATGGAGGCGGCCGCTAATCCGGCACAGACGGACTATCTGTATTACGTCCTCAAGGACAAGGACGGTCACCATGCCTTCTCGAATAATGCGGCGCAGTTCGAGCAGGATAAGCAGGCTTATCTTCAGCTGTTCGGCTATCAGTGATGAGGAAACTAATTAAACAGTTGTAAACGAAAACGCTGATGCTGGCGACCCGCTCATCGTCGAGAGACAGCGGGTCGCCATATCTATGAAATCATGTCGAATAGAAAATCTGTTCGTTAAAAACGTATTGGGAAGCATTTGAGAATGTCCAATAATGATATAAACGACAAGAGGCATAATGACGTGACGTCACATAAAAATGTGCCAAGAGGCGCTGTGAGGCGAAATGCGGGGGTTGGAATGAGAAATGGTATCGGCACCGATAAAGCGCCACAGGACGCCGCAAATCGCAGCAGAACGCCGCAGAATGTGAAGAACGAACGAATATCGATGTCGCGCAGATATGTCGATACGGGAAGCTGGGATACAGACGATATCGACGGATTCGATTCAGGATACGCTGAGCGATTGAGGAGGCATCGTAGAGATTCTATCAATCGCTACGGTACGTTCAATCGTGATGGATGGTACGGCAGCAGCTCAAGAAGATTGAGCAAGCAGGCAGAACTAGTTGCTGTAGGCAAATCGTTACGGCAATCGCGGAGAGGAGCGAGAAGGCGGTATCTTATCGCAATAGTACCGCTTCTGCTCTCAGCCGTCCTATGCGGATACGATATCATGACGACTGGATTGTTCGAGGCGAATTCGAATGTTGCCGGAGGAAGCGTCACCGTTCCTGCGGATGATATCATCAACATGGCGACGGCGGCGATACCTGAGCCGGAGCCTGACGATTCGATCGACTGGGCAGCGCTTCTCAGACGCAACAGCGAGGTAAAGGCATGGATTGATTTACAGGTAGGGAACGTCGGGATACATGAACCTGTCGTCCAGCCGAGTGCTGCGGAAGGCAATGGCTATTATCTCAAGCACGATTTAGACAGACGAAGTACCTATATCGGGAACATCTTCTATGATATGAGGGATTCCGATGAGGGGACGAGCCGACTCGCATATGGACATCACTTCACGGGAAGTACGAAAATGCTCTCGTCGATAAACGATGCGTACAACCAATCGAAATTCGATATGATACAGCCGATGCGTTGGAGACAGCCTGATGGGACTGATGATATATACGTCCCGGTCATGGCGATGAAGGTGTACAAGTCATACCAGAAATGCCAATCGTTCACAGCGAAGACACCAGCCGAGACGCAGGGGCTTCTACAATCGATGGCATCGGATGCACAGGCGAAATCACCGGATTTCGACAACATCATCAATAGCGCAGAGAGATGCATCACATTTGTGACATGCGCCTCGAATGTCCCTAATCAACCATGGAGAACGCTCGTCGTGTTCGCAAAAATGCCATCAAATTAACCAATTTGTTTTTTAAAATTGTTGAAATCCTTCGGGATATATCTAAAACTTATCATACAATAATGATAGTAATTAAATGATTTTCTCGAACGAAAAGTAGGAATGACCGATGCCTTTCACATATAACGATAACGATGTCCTTGATAACGAACACAAACTAATCAGGCATCATCACATACATAGAACAAAAACTCCAATCGCTCGCATTCCATCACATATCCGCGACTATATCATGCTTTTCGTTATCGGGACGCTCGTCTTATCGTCAGTCTTGGTAGGCTACGCAATCATGCCACGCGACGTGACCGTATCAATCAACGGCATCGACAAACAGGTCACTATCGGAACGACGATCGAGAAACTGATACATGACGGCTATGCATACCCGAAGCCGGGCGACTTGATCGCAGTCGACGGGACGGTCGCCAAAACAAACGGCGGAAGCAGGTTCGATGCGAAAATTGACGGGAAGAAAGCGGAAGGCGATTCCGCCATCACTGCAGACACGAAAACCGTCTCGATAAAGGACGGCTCGGACATCGACGAGCCGTACACCGAGAGAACCGAACCGATATCGCCTGACGCGTCGGCTCAACCTGAGCCTACAGCGAACGCATACTATACAGCTCCGATTCACATCTATCGCTTCCCATCAGATGGAGAGAAAATCGTCAAGACGGGCAAGGTAAGCGGAAAGACGGTCGAGACGGTGACCAAGCAGCCGGTATCCGAGGGCGTCGACGCAGTTCACGCCGACACGAACGGGGAGAAGGTCGTGGCTCTCACATTCGATGACGGCCCGTGGCCCGGCAGCACGTCCCAGATTCTCGATATCTTGAAGGAAAATGACGCACACGCCACGTTTTTCCAAATCGGGAAACAGGTTCCCGCGCTAGCAGACATCGAGAAGCGCATCGTCGAAGAAGGAAATCAGGTAGCAACACACACGTACGACCATGCGGCCGGGTCAGGGCAGGGCGTGAACCTCACATATATGACAAAAGACGAGCAGCGCACAGAAGTTACAAAAGGCTTCGACGCGATCGAATCGACGTTGGGTAAGAAAATCCACCACGTCATGAGGGCGCCTGGCGGCAACTACTACGGTTCACTTCCGAAGAACCTGTCTGATATCGTCGACGTCGAGGTCGGCTGGTCGATTGACACGGAGGACTGGCGACGGCTCGGCTCGTCGGTCATCGAGCAGAGAATCTTGAAGGCGAAGCCAGGAAGCGTAATTCTCATGCATGACGGCGGCGGCAACAGATCACAGACTATCGAGGCTCTGCGGAACGCCCTGCCTAAGCTCAAGGCACAGGGGTATAAGTTCGTCACAATCGATGAGCTGCTGAAATATTGTGAGTAGCTTGTCTACAACTATATAGGGCGTTAAAAATTCGAATAGACTTAAATCAGATGTGCATCGATTCGATTTTGCTATCGATTAGGAATATCGAATATCCCTTGGTAAAGTCGATAAAGTACACATTGGCAAATATCATCCGAATAAAGGAACGAAGAGAACTGATGTCCAACGAGAACAAAGCCACAGACGTAACGACCGAGCAGACTTCAAATACGCAAGAGCCTAAGCACTTCGCCGAACCAGAAACAGCTGACGCCAAGGACAAGTAAACCAGCAACGTCGATAAGAATGAGGAGGAATCGACGAGCGACGGGCAGGCGGACACTGGAGACTCAACGGAACCGGCTAATAGTCAGAATGATGTCAGCAACGAGCAGGTTGCAACTACCGTCACAGACGACTCCACGTCAACTGATAAGGAGGACGAAAAGGATTCGGCAGAGAATGACGAGGTGAAGAGCAACAAGCAAGACGACAAGCTAGATTCACCCGAGAAACCTGATAAAGCCGATAGAAAGAAGAATAAAGGACGAGGAAAGCAAATCGCGATTATCATCATCGTCATCCTCGCCATCGCTTGCATAGCAGCAGGCGGCTACATGATGTGGAAATCGCAACAGCCTGTCACCGACCCGGGTGCGACGATTCAGACGTATGACGGGAAGTCCGACAAGGAGATTCAGGACGAACTGAACCGCCAAGCCGAGGAGTCCCGCATGACGATTTCCGTCGCCCCGAAAGTGGAACTTAAGGATGGAAAGGCGCGCGTAAACGTCGTCAACACTAATGACAACAAGTTCAACCAGACGTTCACCCTCGAGCAGGACGGAAAGGAGATTTACAAGTCCGGTATCATCAAGAGTGGCGAGAAGGTCGAATGGTGCGACGCCGACGGTTTGAAGGCCGGAACCAACGCGACAATCACAGTCCAGGCAGTCGACAATGAGAGCGGTAAGCCGTCAGGGAACCCGCAGTCCGTCGATGTCGAGGTCGTTAAAGGGAATAGCGATTCAGCCGAATAGAGGATAATTTTCTCGCGACGTATTTTTTAATAACACCCTAAACTATTAAGGCGTGTATCTGCATGATACTTAAATGCAGGCTACACGCCTTATTTTTCTAGAGAGGGCTGGAATCAATCCCGCAAACACGAAGGATGGAAGAACAGAATGAAGCTTTCCACACTCAAGAAGCACGCCGCTGCGGTGACCGCCGGTCTCGCGCTCGTCGCGTGCGCTGCAACCCCGATGTCGGCACTCGCAGCCGCACAGTCGACCGAGGTAACCATTCAGGCTGCAACATCTTCTGAATGACAGACCGGTTCCGACGACAACCTGACCTTCACAACGCCGACCGTCATCCCGTTTGCCGTCAAGGGCGATGGTACGATGTCTACGGCTAATGCCGCATCGTTGAAGATTGAGAACAAGTCGGTGTTCCCGATTCACGTCACCAAATTCGCCGCTGCGTCTGTCGATCCGTTCCACCTCGTCGCCGACGTGACTAAATCAACTGGCAGCAATGACTTCCAGTTCTCCCTTAAGGGGAGCCAGGCAGCCGCGTCCGTGGATCTCAAGTCCAATACGGCATGGAACATGGGCTATACCGGGTCCGCGACATCCTCAATTACGCTCGATCCGTCTAATGCGAAAATCGCCCGCGTAGATCAGGACCTAACTACGGCGAAGAAGGCCGCAACCATCACATGGACCGTCGCAGCAGGTGCAGCTGCTTAATATATCCGGATTGGCTTCGGAAGAATCGCTGTTGTAAACAGTACATGAATTTGGGCATGTAGAAAATAATCTACATGCCCAATTTTATGCGTATCACTTTTAATTCTATGCGTCTTCGAGAAGCCAATCTGGGAACCCCATATCGCTCAGCTCCCCGTCGAGCGTATAGTCATCGTTATATACGCGAATCGGCTTGCTTTTCCCCGCTTCCAGCTCGGTAACATTCGTCATGCAATACTTATCTCCGCAATTGCTGCCATAGTCGTCGAATGTCGGGTCAACCATGTACCATGCGCCATCGGTATCATGGACGAGGTTCCAAGCATGTGGACCACCATCATATGATCCGCTTACAGATACGCAATCGATTCCGGCCTTGTCGCATAGCAGCTTATAAGCATTGGAATATCCTTCACAGAGGGCGCATCCTTCATAGAGCGCACCATATGCGTTCCAAGCGAACGGATATTCCGTGACATAATCTTCGATGGTCTTTTTTCCGCTATTGACGAGATCGGCATAATCACAGGCATCGTCATCATATTCGCATGCGGCAGCAAGCACTTCATCGATTTGATGGGCGATGTTGTCTACGCTTGCTGTTCTATCGACGTACTTGTAGATAAGATAATTCGCTCTGGCATCGAGCTTGCTTCGATATTCGTCGACTCCGTCTTCACCGCCGACAAGACCGATTGGGGTTATCTCGATGCTCGTTCGTCCGTCATACGTCCCGTACGTATAGTCACAGTCGCTGATGAGAAGCAGCGGGTTCTGATGAATTGCGTCATCGATTACATCCTGTACAGTAGGTGCATCAGCTTGATTTGAATAGTCAGTAATATCGATTCGGTACTCATGCTGATACAAGCAATATGCGATGAATCGTGAGTACTCGCTCGATCCGCTCACCTTATAGCCATCATTCGTGAAAGACGGAGCAGGCGATGCCGAATCGGCAATTACATCGACGTTCCATGGACATTCCATTTCCGACGTCGCCTGAATCGACGTCGTCATGGTTTTACCGGCACTCGTCTTTGAGAACATCTGCCCGCCCCACGCGCCGATACACGTACAGAAAAGCAGGAAGGTGACGATGGTGAATGACGAGATTACCGTCGCAAAGAACATTTCACGATTGTTCGTCTTCCTCGGGTGAACGACCCTGATTCCATACATCGGATCATACATGTATCCTTGCCCCCAGCACCAATCGTTGCGCTCGCACGTCTCGAGATACGGAATGCGATACGGGGAATAGAGACGGTCGGGGCGCTTCTGCTTGCGGCGCTTGCGGCTGGCGGTTCGGGCGGTTGCCATTGGGCATTTCCTTTCTAATCTGCTTCGTTGGATACATTATATATATGAATTGATTTCTTGCTTACGCTCGATTTGTAAGCACATGAATAATACATATTTGCGTTTTCGCAGGTAAATATAGGCGTATATCAATATGTGAAATTTCGTCGAGTCAATATCTCCACCGCTTAGTCAGGGAGAGCTTTTTGCATTCAGACTCTTGATACCCGACACGAATAGACTTCTGATGTAATATCATTGTTCCTGTCGAGATGGCACGTCAGATACGTCCCGTCATCGGCTTCAAGACACTGTGACACATATGAAAGCCACGCTCTGATAAGGAGAAAACGCAGCATGAAGGTCAATTATTCCTATACCGAGGAAGAGTTCCGTTCCGATCTCGATGACAAGTCGATTACCACGACGAAGAAGGTTTCCTACGATGACCTCACGCCGTATCAGGTCTATAAGGTTCTCGAAGATCTCGACAAGATTTGGGAGATTTCAGTCACCCTCAAGTTGAAGCCGCTTCCAGAGGATGAGGATTCTAAGGACGACGAACAGCCCAACGAGTAAATATCACCGCTTCTGGATCATCATCAATTGATTAGATTGTTCATGGTTAGGTCGGCTCGTTCAACGACAAGAGGAACGAGCCGACTTTCGTATAGTAATGTGGTTTTCTAATGATGTCGTTTCAGAACACCGATTCTGCGGATAATTAAATAGGCTTGGATCTATATAATATTTAAATTGATACATGCTCTTGTCGGTAGCTCCGTCTCGCCGCCGATATCAAAGTGAGGTTCATCATGTTTTGCTTCAAACGACTTTCCTGTAATGAAAAAATCGCTCGTGACGTGTTCCGTGGGAAGGAATCGGCAATTACGAAGCTTGGGAATTCACCGAGCGACGACATGAAGCCGTGTCTTCGTTCCATGTTCGTGCAAGAATACCGCCGCTTCAATTGGGATACGTTACGGCATCTTCCAGATTCCCTCATCACAGCTGCATTCGACGATGCGTATCGAGCAACACCGAAAGGCGATGCGTGGAGCGGAGAGCCGTACGGGAAGAGACTCAAAAAGAATTTCCTCGACCTGATAAGCTGCTACGAGGACGGTGAGTTCGCTTGCTGGTGAGCTGCCCGTCATGAACAGTGGCATGTCTGATATTTTACGACCTGTGATTTTCATCGTAGGTCGTTTTTGTGTCGAATATGTGGTGTTGCATTGACGCAATCGAATTGTATATACGATTCTGCTATCATATGCATGAATTAAGCCAATCGATTGGAGCAGACGATGAGTATGACCTATCTTGTATCAGCACATTGTGGTGGATATTATCTATCACAGGACGACCCAGATGATATAGAACTCATCTGCCCGACGTGCGGAGACAACGATCGCATCGTCGCCGAGTTCGATGATGAGGATGCAATCGGTGCAGCGAATGAGATTCTCGACTACTTTGCAGGGGATATCGTACCAGACGAGTTCGGTCTTCTCACATCATGCTGTAGCGTCGATGACGTACGCTCCGACATCGACGAGACATTCTCATATGACGGGCTGGAACGTATCACCAATGAACTGGGACTCGATTCCGATGATCCGATTAATGCGGCGATTTTGAGCAGCGATTCGAGAAAGCACTATACGGATAGGTTCAACGCTATGCTCGATCGGTGCGGTGTCTCGCATGACGGTAAATCGGGTGATACGGCGAAGCAGGAATCAGTCGTCATGGAAATCGCACGTATGTTTGATTACCGCGCCGATGCCCTTGAAAATCTTCGCGCTATCGCGTGTTTCAATCTCAACTCGAAGCAGCGCCGTTCCATCAATAGGCATAAGAATCTGACTTCTGATGACATCGATGAAATCGATTGCTCATATGCCGGTTCGCACATGCATGACGGTATCGTTGCAGCGGTGAGGCATAATCTGCAAACAAATGATTGATGATGAAATATCGGCTCGTTTTTCTTGTCGATGAACGAGCCGACGTTTCGTGACGCGTATTTCCGATTAATTGCTCGAATCGTCGTTGTGTTGCATTTTCGTTGCGAACTGCATTCCGAAGTCGATGAACTCGCCGCCGTTACCTAACGCATCTCTCGTCGCTGCGGCGATGTTGCGTGCTTGGGGGTTATTCTCAAGCCATGCCTCGAACGCCCTGTCCTGCTCGTAGGTTTCGCTGGACGTCTCTAGGCTTATTCGATTGAGCTCGGACTTCCCTTCGCGTATAGCTTGCTCCGCCAACTCGGATATGCCTGGGTATTTGTTTTCGGCTCGTCGTATTTTTTCCGGTAACCCGTTTTCTGAACGATCCGCATTCGTGTATATTGACAGCATTGTAGCCCATAGGTAAGGCGGTAAGCGTTTGTCACCATTCCGTATCATCATATGCCATGATGGCTCGAACGGGATTTTGTATAAAGCCTTTTCGATTGAATATGTGATATTCCGAGCCGCAGTCGGCTCCCATTCGCCCCATTGCCCGCGTGCCGCCCTACGCTCGCTCATACGCCAAGAAACGGTCTTCCCGCAGAACGTCTGCAATGACTTGATGTCATACAGCAGCCGTTCCAAATCGTCCTCGTACCAATACGCGAACCGTATGTCGTTTTCGAGCTTCCCGCCTCGTTCTGTTCCGTTTAGCCGCAAGTCTTTTTCGTATGTTCCAGTAGCGGCTATCTTGAAACGGGCGTATATGGCATTAATAGCTTCAGTCGCTTCGCCCACTCCCCGCTCGGCGAGAAGGTTTTCGATTAGTTGGAGGTACCATGACCGGCATGTATGTGATACGGATATTACATCGTAAGCAGTGAACGGGGCGAACCCGAGTGAGGAATCGAATAGCCGGCAGAAGCACTCGCACTCGAGATTCGTTATAGGGACGAGGTCATCTTCTATGTGCGTGATGTCGGAACCGTCAAGGTTCAGTGAATTGTTCATCCAATATGAGAGAGATATATCGGGTGACGGCGAGATTACTGATGAATGAGAGCTGCCGTGGTCGGAAGTCGCTATGCTCATCGCCTAATCACCTCGATGGACGGGAAGAGAGAAAAAAGTAGCTGAGGAAAAAATGCATCAGTTAAAAATATAGCAGTTAAAGGAATGAAGATAATTGGCAATTCGATAACTGATTTTGTTGTCAAATCGATAAGAAATAAGCCCGCTCATGTTAGAATGAGCGAGCTTGAATGACTGGTGGACCTAGCGAGGTTCGAACTCGCGACTTTTTGCTTGCAAAGCAAACACTCTCCCAGCTGAGTTATAGGCCCGTGAGTGCCAAGACGGCGGTTTTGGTTTGTGTGGTGTGACCGTCTCGGCTATTGTGTGTTGCGCGACGTTTGGTCTAGTGCGTGAGGCGTCGCATATTCATATTCTCACATGCAAATGCCGTTGTCAACAATATTTTGAGTTTTTTCTATTTTCTTGTGAGAATACCAATTTTTGTATTTTAAAATATATGAGTAGGTTTTATGTTTTTTGTATGTATATAATTTCAATATAATACATTAATCAATCGTTATATATAATATTATTTAATTTTAAAGAATAGCTAATTTCCGAGGGAACGGTATGAAAGTAGTTAAACAGGCAATTCTGACTGAAGCGGCATATAGCAACTGCAACACACTTCATCGTTCCGTTTCTCTTCCCGTCTATCGGAACGCAACCGCCTCTACGATGAGCACAATTCCTGCTGATGTAGGAACCAGAAGCGACTCTCATACGGTTTCAATTATTTTAAACACTGATAATCGTTATGTCGATCAAAACGTTCATCTAAATAAGTATCCAGATTGTGCACATTCACACAAATCCGGCGGTGCGATGATTCATTTCCATCGGTTTATATATGCGGCAATCGCTTGTTGTGTTCTCTGCATCATATGTTCCTCGATGGGAGCCGAATACGGTATCATTAACCGATCGTCTGGAATCTATGCTGCGGTTGCGATATCGGTGATCGTCGCATACCATATCATCAAGAAAGCTCTATATCGTCGTTAGGAACGGTGAATATCCATATGAACAATAACGACCCCGTGACGCTTATTGTCGGCGACATGCACGTCAAACAGAAGCTCATCCTTCCGATGATTGATACGGCAATTAAGATAACGAATGCAAAACGCGTCGTTCTCTGCGGAGACTACATGGACGATTGGGGAGCCGATGATGAGTTAGCACTCGATGCAATAGGGCGACTCTCCGCCTGGCTCGCCGACAAGCAGGAAGGTGGAATTGACGTTACCACTCTCGTCGGGAACCATGACTTCTGCTATCTTGGGCAGTTCATCGGTTGCGGAACCCAAGGTACCATTCTTGCGGAAGTCAAGGACGTGCTCGATAGCGTCGGACTTCGTGCCGCGGCTGTCGTCAACGGGCATCTCGTGACCCATGCCGGTCTTACTGACGGGTGGAAGAACCGCTACATGCCGGATGTCGACACCCCCAGCAAGGCAGCCGATGCGATAAACGAGATGCTCGACGGCGGGAAGACGTGGTGGCGTTGCCTGTATGAGGCAGGATACGGGCGAGGCGGGGACAGCAGGATGCCTGGCCCTCTGTGGGCTGACGCAAGCGAGCTCATCGACGACCCAGCAATCGGTATCCCACAGATTGTCGGGCATACGCCCATGCGTCGGGCAATCATGGAAATCGCCGGGAACTACGACATGAGGAGCGGGAAGAACGATCTTGTCGACATCTCGTTCTGCGATACGTTCTCACTCCGCCGAGATTTGACGCCAATCGGTGACGGCTCGATTCTCGTCGTATCAGGCGACAGCATAAAGTCGATTGCGAACGAGGGATTATGGAGGAGAAAGGTATTCGACTATCGAATCGAACGCGGTTGGAAGGGACCCTATCTCATTGATGAACCTATCGACGAATGGGTCGTCGAGGAGCTCATCTGATAGGTGAACGAGTTGTCAGCGCCGATAAGAAGATCGCCCCGTTTCTCATGTAGAGGACCGGGGCGATCTCGTACGGAACAATGTATTGATTTTCCGTCTACGGCTTCGGAATCAAGTCGATTACTTGCAGGATGTAGTTGTTGTTGCTAGTGTCGATTCCCAGAGTTCTTGCCTTCTTCATGGCGGCGTCATAGTCGGATTCTGGGTTATATCTCTTGTTCTTCTCATGGAGCTTTCCGAGCCAGTAATGGCGGAGAACGATAGATGCTTCTGCAGCGACAGCGTCGATTCTGGGCGCGATGTATGAGAAGTCCTGATGAATGCTCCCGTTGGTAAGCCGCCCGATGTTTGCGACTGACATCTCATACGAAACGGCGTCCGTCATATCGTCGTAATCGAGACCGATAGCATTAATTGCGTTCACGCACTCTTTGGCGATGTGCTTGAGATTATGGTTTATCGCGTTCGTGTTAATTCTCTTGTCCCAGCAGCCGGGTAGAAAGATTCTATGAGCGATGTTCTCGGCCCAGCTGACGGTACCGTTTCTGTTACCGGAATACCATGCGGCGAGCAGCGAGGCGATCGCACTCGGAAGCCCGTAGTCTCCGCAATCGGGCTGCTCCCAGTCATCGCCATCGAGACGATGCTTAACCTGCTGATTCTCGATTTCCGCGAGACCGCTCATTGTTATGCTCCATTCCACGTTTTTATATATATTATATCGTTTTCTTGACATTTATCGCATGTACATACAAAAAGCGCAAAAACGGAATAGATTTGGCTCATGTACTAGCTGATTCCTGTATTGTACGGCACTTACGTACCAGCTGATTCCTGTATCCATCTATTGCATCTATGAAAACAGGCAGTGCTCTTATCGCTTTTCTCTCCGTTAATCTACAAGATTTGCTGCTGGAAGTAGCACGTGCGCATTTTCTATGAACGTCCTTGTTTTGAAATATCTTTTCGGGAGCTGATTGAATACTGCGCTGTTCGCATTGATGATGTTCGAGCAGCATAACTAATCGATAACGCGCTTATCGCCCACCTCCCCCCCCCGTCAGTCTACACGATGGGCGGGGAGTCTTTTGTTTTCTGATATGTACTATTTTTGTGGGATACAGACGTATCAGTTGCGGTCATATTAACGATAATATATATTTAATTTAGTCAAGAGATATGTGTTATTTCGAATGAACAGGAAGAGCGAGAAATGAACGTTAACGAGTGGAATGAACTTAAGGCGATGATGATAGATTGGTTCCAAACAATATACGGCGTTGACTTGCATCACCTCTGTGATGTTGACGGTGCAGCCAAGCCAATGCGCTTCAATGTCGGTTACGATGCAGCCGGCCTCGATTGCAACCGAGAATATGAATTCCTTGTCGAAATCCCAAAGACGGCATACGAGAACTGTACATCGCAGGAAATTGCAAACTATATCGTCAGCTGCTTCAAATCCGAGCTTGATGCAAACGGCGGTGTTGAAGCATTCGATGCCCCGACCGAATACAGTGCCATCTGGTGCGACGAAATCTGACGGTAGAAAAGCACTCCATAGCGATATGTGAGACATATTCCGATTTCGGCGTGAACGGATGCGAAGCGAAGCTTATTGCGTCGTAGCAACTAAAACAGTCGCTGCTCCACTGCGTTCGTTTCGTGTATCGTCATGAAGCTTCATGTATATGTTCTGCAAGTTATATAGGGGTACGTTAAATGAGTGGTTGAATTTTAACATCTTTTTAATGCAGTCGCAGGTAAAACGCATTAAAGATAACAATTTCCAACCAGAAATTTAACATACCCTTATATAGTCATGAGCATACGCCATCGTTTCAAGGAACAATTGAATTCGTCATCGAGCACACGAAACAATCATCTTCCCGAAAGTCTCCCCGTCTATCTTGTCGAATAGGCTGGGAGACTTCATGCACTAAACAGATTAGCCAACGTAATTTGGTTGCTTGTTTGGCATATAATGAAAATTTCGTTGCATCGTTCATTAGTTATTTGTATCCGAATAATGCATCGTTGATTTGTTTCGTATCAAGCTCGAGCGAGTAGATATAGATATCGTTTATAGTCGCCATACCGTCAATCTCTAGTAGACGTCGGAGTTCGTTCCAGCTAATGCATTTAGGTAACAGGTTCTTTTCAATGTAATCGTTATTGAGAATCGTAGCTATTAGTCGATGTGTCATATCTGTATTGCTCATGTCAGCCATAATCGTCTCTCTTCTATTAACGTAATGAAAATCTTAATCTCCATTGATACCAGCTATATATTTTAATACCATTTCGACAATAAATATATGATTATCTGTTTTTTTTAATATGAATGCTACAAGAAAATAGGCATCGCAAAATATAAATCTGCGGTGCCTTTTGTGGCTTGGCTCAAGCAAGAAAGAGAACAAGCGGCTGATAATTTAAATACTCATGATTAGTCATCGATAGTGACAGAAACAATCTTGGCCTGCTGCCCCTCATCGTCAATCATCCCCATACCTGTTGTGTCACCATCGGCCGCCGCCTTATGGTCATTTACGATTTGGGAGATGACATCCATACCATCGGTGCCTATCGTACCGAATGCGGCATACTGCCCGTCCAGCGAAGCGGCCGCCGTCTTGTCGTCACACAGTGTGATGAAGAACGTGCTCGTGGCGGAATCCATATCGCTCGTCCGCGCCATCGCCACTGTGCCGTATCCGAAGTTATCAGCCAATGAGTTGTCGACTCCATTGCTTGCGAACTCACCCTTAATCTTCGAAAGGCTCGAATCGTTGCCGCTAGCCGTGTTCCCCTTCGTACCTCCCTGCATGCAGAACCCGTCTTGGAAACGATAGAAGGTTAGACCGTTGTAGTAACCATCGTTCGCCAGCTTGCAGAAGTTGCTCACCGTAATGGGGGCCTTGTCAGCATCGAGCGTGATTTGGATAGGGTCGTAGCCGTCTACAGTTAGCGTGGCATGATGTACGCCTGTCGCATACGGATCGTCCTTACTTGTCTTGCTGATTACATTGCTGTCGCTCTTCGTTTCCGCGTTCGTCGTCTTGCTTGACGATGAGGAGGGCGTGTCGTTCTTGTTGCTGTCGCACCCGGTAAGGGCGAATGGGCTCGCGATTGCCGCTGCAATAGCTAAACCGAATGCCGTAGCTCTTGCCGTCTTGTTGCTAGTCCTCACGATATGGGATCCTCTCTTCGTATCTGATGTTCCTGATTTATATTGTTTTCGTATATCATTTTAATTATATGCTGGCTTATCGGAAAAACCAATCGACATGCGTGTTTATAGCTGATTGCTTAAACGAAACGTATAACTTTGTCCGCGCATTTCTCCCCGCACATCGTGTCGTCAAACTGGGAGAAATCATTTCTTTTGTTTGTTCTGGACGTTGATCGTATCGGTTGCTAATACATTAATTTTTCAATATTATTATCATTATTTTATATTTCTATCTGTGTTTATTATATTTTATGTGTTATTTCTGCGCTCATGCTTCAATATATTTCATTCATTTTCTAGTGCACTAATATATCAGTTAATGAACATAACAATTCATTTTGATAAAGGAGTGGATAGTGATGAAGAACAAAGCCATGGAGAAGGCAATTTTTGCATTCTTTGATTTTTGCACTGACTGTCGACTTGCTTCATTCTTCACTATTTTCGTCGTGCCAGTCAGTCTAGCTGAGATTGCCGCGGTGTTTATTCAAATTGATGCTATGCCGATTCGAATCCTCGGTTTAGTTATTGGAATTGTTGCTGCAGGAACGGCGCATCTCGGATTCGGTTCGTGGTTCGTTACGAAGTAACGCAAATGGACTCAAAATCATATTCGTGCCGTGCTATAATTATTTCGAGAATGTTTCATACAATCGCAAACTTTCCAAATGAGAAACCTATTGGCTTCCAGCGCTAAATGGAGAGGATCTAATATGTCGATATTCACAACAGTCGCGGAATCAATCAAGAAATTCTTAACAAGCGACTACAATCGGAAATATGTTGGATATTGCGATCCGACAATTTTAATTCGAAATCAAGACTTATCGGTTCTCAACGATTTAAGCGATAACGGAAGCATAATCAGCGATAACTGGAATACAACACAAAATCGGAACGATAAATCAGCTCAATGAAACGCTGTACTCATCCCATCGCATAAAACGAAGTAACTTTCGAGTACCTTCTACTTGAAGCGGACGTGCCCGTGAACAGTAAATCCACATTATTTGCGTATGTTATTTTAAGGTTGTTTTTTTTGTTTCGTCTCATCGTGTTTTTCAGCTCTTCGTTAATCGGTACTTTTGGGTATGTTAATTTTCTGGTTGGCAATTATTTTTCTTTAAGCGATTTACCTGCAATTATATTAAAAAGACGTTCAAAATCAAACCACTTATTTAACATACCCGTACTTTTGTTTCACTACGAGATTAACAGCGCAAGGGACGGGGGAGCTGTTGGTCTCGGCGGCCGGCGATACGGGCACGGCTGTAGCCACTCGTTTTGACGTCAATGCTTGAACACGTTTAAGTCGATACTCAATTAATGTAGCGGCGGCGTTTCGACGTCACGTTATCAATTTCTGGCGGCGGGAGCTTCGGACGGTTTTTCTTCTCCTTTTCCTCCTTTCTGGTTTTGGCTCTGAACTGTTTCCCGCTGCCTGCTAATATGCAATGAAATAGCGGTCTCTATCTATAAACCTGCAGGTTAAATGATAGATACCGCTTTAATTATTTCGATGTTTTATATAGATTCTACTAGCCGAAAATCTCTGTCGGGAAGTCATCTCCATCGACGTTAATAGCCGAGAAGACGTACAGGTCGTCACGTTTCGCTATATGCCCACCAGCCTCGGTGAGGATAAGTGAGCCGGCGGCGACATCGCACGGCTTCAGATCAAGCGCAAAGTAGAAACGAGCCATTCCAGCGGCGACGCGGCAGATGTCAAGGGACGGCGGTCCAATCCTCTTCATGTCTGACGCGCCGTCGTACGCTTTGAGGACGTATTCGAGCATTCGTCTCGCCTTTGTCTTGTCTTCTGGCATACTGAATAGGGAAATCTCCGAATTCGATGCTGGCGTGTCGTTCACGTTGAGCGGGCTGGTCTTGTTGCCGATGCGACTGAACGCCCCCTCCCCGTCCACCGCGCAGTAGAACGCGTCGTCCTGTACCGACTTGACAATACCAATATATGCGTGCTTGAGCTTCTCATCCATGAGAGCCACGGATATGGCGAAAGGGAATCCATTCAGAAAGTTATTCGTACCGTCAATCGGGTCAACCACCCAGTTGAGGAATGCTGACGACGAGTTGTCCTCTCCGATGAAGCCGGAGCCTGGGATGAGGGCGGTGAGCTTACGATGCAGTATGTCCTCGACGGACGACGACATGGATTCGACATATCGTGCGCGCTCATCCTTATCGGACGGTGTCATCATACGTCCCTGTATGTACTTCGAGACGCTGCCGACCACGTCGATTGCCCTCTGGCATATGAGGAGCTGCTCCTTTTTAGATTCAAGCATTCCCGCGTCATCCTCCGAGATGGACGTCATAGTTGATGAACGGTTTCATATAGTTTTTCGGGTATGTTGAATAAGTGGTTGGTTTAAATGCCTTTTTTAATAAAATCGCAGGTAAATAAATAATTCCAAATCAGAAAATCAAAATACCCTTTTCTATATATACATTATCGTTCTAGAATGAAATTGAGCTTGTATGGAATCTGGCTTCCATAGAAAAGGCACAAAATCGGTTCCATGTGATTATCTTATGAACGGGTCATCGATTGTTGCCGTATGCATCTCGGTATCTGACAGCCCGTCCGTTGAGCCTATCCCGCCGCATCGCCCATCGATGTAGATTCCCGTATTCGTCGGTATGTTATCGTATAGCCATTTCGACCTGTCGTATGTGACCGATATGCATGCGAGGTTGTTATATCCCCATTCTCCGATTCCGACCCCGCAATGGAACGAGGCGGAATCATTTCGCCCACCCTCCGACGGGAGAATTCCGTCCGGGTAAGATGCTATGAAGTCAAGGCAGTACCCAGGACCTGCAGGCTCTGGCCCAGTATCTGGTTCCCATTTGTTCTCAATGATATGCTTTCCGCCTGACTCTCGTGGCAAACCAGACGATACGTACTTCCTACCGGTAGTGCAATACCAACCGCCTACGGGAATCCACTCGCCCGACTCCAGATGGAACAAGACAAGTCGGACAGGCGCCTCGACATTGACGGAAATGAACCAATCTGTCGACGAGCCGGTTTGATCCGCGAACGCTCTCATTCTATCGACGAATGACCAATCCGTATAGTCCCATCCGGCAACGTCTCGGGCGATTACATAGTCAGTCGCGTTCTCATTTTCGACGTCGTATATAGTCTTACCGTCAGATGATAGAACTCCTCCACGCTTATCATATCGCGAATCAGACTCGAACAGCTTTTCTTTTGCAAGTTCGTTTTGTATTTCACTAACTTTATTTGCTGTCGTGTCGAGAATCGTCGTTATGGTTGGCTGCATGATGTACGAACCGATTAACGCGGCTGATGGCTCAATTGCGGCGCTATATGAATAAGTAGGTTGAGCAACGGCGATTGAGATAATCGATATAGCCGCCATCGATAATATAGCGAATAATGAAGTGAGACGTATCTTCCAGTTCATATGTTTATCCAATTCTATTCTTGTTTTTATATTATGGCACTGTTCTTATAACATTTATAGGCGTTAATATCTTGTTCTGAATTATGTGCGATTATTTTAGAGAATTCGTTTTTGCATGTATATTTTAAATGAAACTATTCATGCGTATTTTTAGCGGTATTAGATGATTAACGGGAGGTTGAACGCAACGTATTATGAGGATGGGCGCTCTTCAGCTGTTACGCACATCATGTATATCTAGGAGGAGAAAGGAATCGCCAAATAGCGCAAAAACAAGAAAAATATCTCTGATACATGCTGCTACCAGAATAATGGTTTTAGCGGCTTTTATTATGACGTTCATCGGATATAACGGAGTCATTAGCTATGCGGATAGCGGGACGGAAGGAACGGGAAGCGGTGCCACAGCCGACGTCCCGGGGAATATATCATTCAGTGTACCGACTGAAACGATTTTAGGAATTACTTCTGGAATCGCTCAAGGCGGAGGAAGTTTTATATCTCCATCGAATTGGGTTACTACGAATACCGGCGATTATTCGATTTCAGTTACCGACATTTCCTCATCTAACGAACAAGTGAATTTAAAAACAACAAGTTTAGGTGCACAATCAAGTGAAAAGTTAACATCTGCGAATGGGTACACCAAAGATGCGTTATCTTGGAACGTTAATAATGGTTTTAATAACAAAACATATACACAGGCAGGCGGGCAACTAGTGATTCCGTCTAAAAAATCGATTACTTGGAATTGGTTTGGTGGAGTTACACTTGCAAATATGAGTGACGATTTTCGTCTTGATTTAGCGAATGGACAAGCGAAATTATGTGATGTTACGTTTACTTATCGGGCAATTAAACCGCTTAATGGCACTATAACGATAGAAAGGAATAATGATTTACTTGTTGCGTCGCTAACAGATACGAATATCGGTGGTGCACCATATTGCACTTGGTATATTCTGAACAAGGACGGTAGCAAAGAATATATATCGGCTCCGAATATGTCAACAACATACAATGAGACGCGGTTGCACGGTAAAACAATTATATGTGAAATAACGGATCCAAGTTATTGGACTACTGGTACATTAACGTCGGAACCATATTATGTGCAAGATAAATTCGCCATCTATTCTGATGATGATAATTCGCTTATATTTTATGACCGTGGCGGAGAGCCTTCTATAGGTGATACATTCAACGGTAGGAAAGTAACGGCTATTTATACCGGCTTGACGATGGATAAGCTTTCATTTGATTCAAAAGATAGCCAGCCATGGGCGAACGAGCGTGATTTGATACATACGGTATCTTTCGATGACGAATATATTCCTACTGGGACTGGGCATTGGTTCGAGGGATGTAAGAACCTAAAATCAATTGATTGTATGAATCTGTCGTTCAAGAAAGCTACATTCGCAACAAGCATGTTTGACGGTTGTAGTTCACTTACTGATATAAACGCCGAGATGCTAGATACGTCATCATTAATGAACGCAAACAATATGTTCCGAGGATGCACATCATTGGTTTCGATTGATGTATCGAATTGGAATATATCTAAGTTATGGAATACTGGGTCGATGTTCCAGAATTGCACAGCGTTGAAATCGCTTAATCTCTCGAAATGGGACACAAAAGCTTTCGTCATCTCATATTCGATGTTCCAAAATTGCAAAATGCTCGAAACGATAGGAGATACGACTAATTGGAATCTGTCTAATCTGTCGAACCCTACTTATATGTTTACCGATTGCCAATCTCTAAAATATTTGAATACGCAAAACTGGAGCATGAAATCGGCAGGCGATTTACAATTCATATTCGATAATTGCTTTACTCTCGACAACATTGACGTATCGAAGTGGGACGTATCGAATGCGACGAATATCGAATGGCTATTCAACAAATGCTATAAGATGACGTTAATCGATGTATCGAATTGGAATGTATCGAAAGTAACGAATATGCAAGGTGCGTTTGCTAACACGACAAGTTTATCTACGCTCGATGTGTCTAAATGGAATGTATCGAATGTAACGGATTTGAGTTACATGTTTAATCATGCAAGCTCATTGAAAGCAATAGGAGTCGATAAGTGGGACGTGTCGAATTGCAAGACTCTTGAGTTGACGTTTATGGGCTGTACCGCATTAACAGATTTGAATATAAGCAAATGGAAAGTAGATAGCTGTACGAGTCTTAACTACACATTCGGTGAATGCCCTAATATCGAGACGATTGATATCTCTCAATGGAATGTTGCAAATAATGAGATATTCTATAGAACGTTTTACCTTGACTCTGCGTTGAAAATCCTTGACCTCTCGAAATGGACGAATTCTGTTGCGACAAATTGGATTGATTTCGCAAAAGGCTGTGAGAACATCAAAGAACTTGATATGTCAGGTATCGATAATTCGAATGCTGGGGAACTTTGTGGTGGAGCATTCATCGATATGTATCGTTTAGAGAAAATCACATTCGGGAATACATACCATTTCACGACTAGAGATGCATGGCCAGGCGAACCTGATTCCACATATATCGATGGTGCCGACGGAAAATGGTATTCCGAAAGCACTGGAATCGGATATAGCCATGAGAGCATTCCTGCATGTAAGGCAGAAACGTATTACTCAAGCAAGAAAAATGCGAATGTTCCGAAAGCGTTTGCAATTTATTCAGCGGATGATAGCAGCTTGGATTTTTATAAACGTTCTACGATTCCGGCATTAAACAGCATATTTAATGGAAAGACAGTTACAAACGTATATACGGATATCGAGACATTCGATGAATACCCGGACACGATTCCTTGGATTTCCGATCATCAGAAAAATATCAAGACGAGTACTGTCATTGATAATTATATTCAGCCTGTAAGCATTAATAAGTGGTTTTATTTGGCATCATCGATGATTCAATGTGATTTATCGAAACTCGATACATCAAGAACTGTCAATATGGCAACGACATTCTCTGGATGCTCGTCATTAAGTACATTAGACGTATCGGCGTTTAACACATCCAATGTCACAGATATGAACGGTATGTTTGCTGGGTGCTCGAAGATAGCTAAAATAGTTGGATTGAATAATTTCGATACATCTAACGTAATCGATATGGATAATATGTTTATAAGATGTTCGTCTCTGACAGCGCTTGATGGGTTAGATGAATGGAACACATCAAATGTAACTGATATGGGATATATGTTTAGTTCTTGCACGTCATTAAAGGAGCTAAATGGGCTTGGTTCTTGGAACGTATCAAAAGTAACGAGAATGACGAGAATGTTCGATAGCAACGCGGAATCATCTCTTGATATCTCAGATTGGGATGTATCTAATGTGGCTGATATGACATATATGTTCTCATCATGTGTCAATTTATTCTTGGATTGTTCAAATTGGAACGCTGCTAAATCAGCAAATAATCACGATGGCTTCAACGATGAATCGCCTAATGTTGTTGCTCCGTCATGTTGGGAAAGTTAATCAGCTAATATTAAAATGAAATTTTGTATATAGTTATATAAAAGCGGCCCGTTCCTCACTTTGTCGAACAGACCGCTTTTATGCTACTTAAATCTAACATGAAAATTCAATAAGCACTTAGTCGAGCCACTTGCCGGTCGATTTCCAATATCCTCCGACGTTTTCTGCTTTCCCGAATCTCATTCGCGTGTATCCACCGACATATACCATCGTTTCATGGTTTTTTCTGTCATATCGTTTACGTTCTCCGTCTTTCGCTGTATACGGAGTACCATATCGTATCTGTTCCTCGTTCGCCTCATCGGTTATAAAATCAAATGACATGTTCATAGCTTCATCTTTATCAATTGTTGCTTTGTCACTTAATCCGTCTATATACGAAGTGTTCCATTCATAATCTTGAGCATTGAAGGCATCGTGCAGTATCCATGTATCATCATGGAACGATACAGCAGGACGGTAGAACGGAATCCAGTCTCGCTTCGTCGGCTCCTTTCCGTCATGACTCTGTTTCCATGCTTCAATCGCGGCATCCTTAAGTTCCTGCGGTACACCGTTTTTATCGGCATCAGCGTTGATATCAATCCCGAATTCGACTACTGCCGGTCTTGCGTAGTCACTGTGTGGATTGTTCTCAATCATGGCTTTCTCGCGCTGCTTTTTCTGATATTCAGGGGTTTGCTGTATGCGTTTCTGATATTCCTGTTCAGCTTTTCTCAGTCTTTCTTCCTTTTCTTTTTCCTTCATCTCAAGTTCACGAACTTTTTCTGCAGTACCGATAGGAGCATATGTGTTGACGAATGCAGCTCCGTTGACGACCCATACGTCCCCGGAGAAATCGGGAGTATTGGAAACAATCATGTCACCTTTCCCATGCCCGACGCCGTCTCGGTTTGCTTTCAGCGTGTCTCCCCAGCTTGTCTTCACGTTAATCTGCCCGTCTGCACGGAACGCATATATCTCATTTCCTCCGCCTTTAACTTTAACAGGCTGTTTCTCGTTCATTGGGACTGACTTTGGGTCTAACCCGTATTTGCTTTGCAGCTTGTCGCCGTTTATTGGCCATTCTTCCCCGCACGTTCCCGTGACGATAAAGCACCTATCTTCGTCTGTCGTGTAGTGTGAATCCTCGAGCTTGTTGTAGCATTCCGTTCCAGGTTCGACCTTTCGAATGTTCACATAGTATGAACCGGTCTCGAATTGCTTGATTTCTGCGTTCTTGGCCAAATCATATGTCGCTTTGTCTATCGGATCGGTACCTGTTGCGGTCTGAGTATCTGATATTTCTACGTCAAATGATGATGGGTTGTTCTCGAATGACGTTACTGCTTCTGGAATGTCCCAATTGTCAGTGGATCCGAAGTCGGGAACGCGTGCGGCAGCCATTGCTTCCTCGGTGCTACATCCTGACATCGCTGCATATTCAGATGCTCTTTCCGATAGATTATCGTCTATTGACATTTTTATAACGTCAGCGGCGCTCTGACCGTTTTCTATCGGAATGTCGCCATCTATGAGTAGTTGCGCCGCAAGTTTAGCAGCGGTACCGGCTTTCTTATCGTCAAGTATTGCTTGACACATACGTTTCTCTGAATCATTCGCATGTCTATATTCTGTCATTTATAATCAGTCCCTTTTCTGCTCTTAGATGAAGCTACTGGTATATTGAAAGTTTGTCGCTATATTCGTTAATCTGATACTTTCCGGTTAAACGGTTTGTGCGGATCGGAGAAAATCTGGTAACTCACATTCTCGAATTTTTAGATTCTGGAACCTTCAATTGATAACGAAGAGTTATGGAGAACGATATATGGAGAAGATATGTAAGACAGCGGTACACCGATGAAATAGATATACAATATATGACATGGAAAGGCGGAGAGTTCGCTTGACGATACACGCATATATATGAGTTAAGGAGATATATAACATGAACATTACCGATAAGTATGTCATCGACGAGGTTACCTTTACGCTTGCGACCAAATCGCATATCAACGATGAGGGCAACTATACGGCGAAGGCTGAGCTCAGTGACTTCCCGAAGGTCAAGGCGAAAATCATCAAGCTTGCTGACGGGTATGGTTATTCCGTCTATGACAAACGCGGCGGTTCCTATGCCGTCGATGATGACGGCGTGCTTGTTCGTACAGCATTCGAGGACGGTCACGACCCGCTTCACGCTGAGACGTACGAGCAGGCAGTTAATGGAATCGAGAAGATTCTCACGGCGATGGCGTAAAGAAAAATTGTACATATAATTTAATTTGATGTATCGGGAATCGATAAGCTCGTGATCACGAAAGCGCAATAAGACATGTATACGACTACTGAAGATAATCCATATGAATTCTGCGATGTTGACATTAAGATTCTTTACCTCGTTCATGGAAAAATCATGATTTATAAGTTCCCTCATATTAAGAAGAATGAGAGCGGAGCAAACGATAGTAGCTATTGGTTATCGTCAGATGCCTTTAATCATGACGGTTCATGGAAGAGATTCGAGAAGTGGTATTTCGATCGGCTGAGCCACGAATGTGCGATGTTTCCAGTCGATAACGGTAATTGATATATAAACGTCAATGAGATTTCGGCAATTTGGTATTCTGTCAACGATACCGAATATGGTCGACCTGCTTGGCTTTCCGATAAAAACGATAAGAACGATAAGTAACTGATGGACGTGATTAAAAAATGAGTAGTGCACAAATCCTCGCAGTTAAGCATATTCTTGATGGCGATAAAGAGAAGAAGAAAAAGAAAAAAAGTAAGATTCAATAATAGCTAAAATTGTTATCTGATAAAAGAAGCGGCGTTGCAGTTATTGAAATTTGCAAGACCGCTTCTGTATCTATGACATCATTATTGGTAGCTGTTGACGTTCCTCGAACGCTAAAGGTTCGGGACTTTGTTATCTAAATTATAAATGCTTATTGAAAAGTTTTTATCAATTGCTTGCCTGATACATCTTAATTCCAGATAATGCGACATTGACTGCATCATCAATGTCGTCTGTAACGTGAATCAGTGATTTATCAAGAGGCGCAATCATTCCAGCTGCGAGGACAGGTCCATTAATCCATTCAAGAAGCCCATTCCAGTATTCACTTCCGAAAAGAACAATCGGGACTCGCTTGACCTTATGCGTTTGTACAAGCGTGATTGCCTCGAACATCTCATCTAACGTTCCGAATCCACCGGGAAACACGACGATACCGGAACTATATTTCATGAACATCGTCTTACGGACGAAAAAGTAACGGAAGCTGATTCCGAGATTCACATATTTATTGATTCCCTGCTCATGTGGCAGCTCGATACCCAACCCGACTGACTTTCCGTTGACATCGGATGCCCCACGATTCACCGCTTCCATGATACCGGGGCCTCCGCCTGTGATGACAGCAACGCCTTTCTCCGCGACCTTCGAGCCGAACAGGCGTGCAGTCTTGTATGTCTTTGCGTTCCTCGATGTGCGTGCCGAACCGAATACAGCGATTGCAGATCCGAGCTCGGCCAATGCCCCGAAGCCGTCTACGAACTCCGATTGGATACGAAGTACGCGCCATGGATCCTCGTGCAGCCATGTCGTGGAGCCTTCGTTCTCAAGGAGCTGGGACGATACAGTCTTGTGTGGAATCATCGAGCCGCGCATGATAACGGATCCGCTTCGGTATGTCTCGTCGTATGGCTTGTCGGTAGGCGAATCGGATGCTGTGGCGATGTCAGTGTCTGTGACATCGATGGCGTCGTTATCAGTCAAATTGCTGTTATTTGACATAGTAATCGTGTCCTTTCTCATTTTAATCGTATAGGAATAATGCAATTAATAATAATATATCAAAATTAATTGCTCGTCATATGTAGAATAAATTAGTGGCATAGAAGTTTGATTAATCCTCCGATGCCACTTTTGTTAATTTCCTTGTTATGGAATTTCCGAGGCTTGCTAAAACCTCGTTTATTTCTTTTAGTTGCTCGTGACTTTGGCTCTTTTTCGCTTACTGTTTGATTTTACCCGTCGCTGAGCGATACGGTCACGATACTGTTCGTGCGGCGCGACCGACAGTACGCCAGTGTGAACCGACGAATTCGGTCTTGTGCTTGCGTATGCGCGTGTATCCTTCGACCCATACCTGCATGTCACCGCTGCTTTTGCTTACTCGGCATCGATGTCCGTCCTTGCTTGTGAACTCTTTAGAATACTCGCTTCCTTCTCGATGCTCCTCGTTGCCGTCCATGTCGTTGTATTTGCTGTTGCTGTCATTCTTGTTCCCGTTTTGAGCCGCTGCGGCTGCTGCGGTACCTGCAGGTGCGTATGTCCCTTCGAACACTTCCCCGTTGACTACCCATACATCTCCTGTGAAGTCGGGAGATGTTGAGACAATCATATCACCTGAACCATGAGGTATTCCATTTCTGTTCGCCATGAGTGTGTCTCCCCATGCGGTTTCAATCAATACCTGATCGGATGCCTTGACAGCATATATCTCGTTCCCGCCACCATTGACGGATGCATCGATACGCTCACCGACATCGATGGAATCCGGGTCGATGCCATATTTGCTTTTTAATTTGTCTCCGTTAATTGGCCATTGCTCGCCTGCTGTACCGGTGATAATGAAGCAACGGTCATTGTCAGTCGTATATTCATTGTCTTCAAGATAATTGTAGCATTCGGTTCCAGGCTCGACTTTCTCAACATGGACTTTATAGGTGTTCGTTTCGAACTTCTGAGGCGTAAAATCGCCTTTATTCTTTGCTTCCTCCAAACTTATCGGTTTATCCTTTGCAACACCTCTATCTGGATTGAAGCGTCCCTTGACGATTTCTGTGACTTGTCTTGCAACTTCTGACCTCTCTTCGTCAGTCATTGCAGCACAGCCATTGTTGTAGTCGCCGTTTGTGACGTATCCTTCGGCGAATTCTTCATATGCTTGATTGCTTTGCGAGATTGCGTCGTTCAGCACATTTTCTAAATTGAGATATTTTTCCGCCTCGCCTGGGTAATCTGCAAGAACTTTATTCACGGAATTAACGTATTCATCATCGATAATTTTTCGCCAATGATCGTTATCTTGTTGCAGCTGTTCACGTTGAGTGTTGAGTGCCTTTATTTCACCGTTTTTATCGGCTGCGTCGATTTCGCTGCGGAGCCTATTCATCTCTATGGTATGTTGATCGTAGTCTGCTTGTACACGATCTTGATTAGCACGTGCATCTGATAGAGCAGCTGTGGCATTAGCGTATTCGATTTCCGCATCGTTCAGCTCGTCTTCCCAACTTGAACCTTTAATTTTCTTGTGTATCCAGGCCGCCGGTCCTTTTTTATTTGCTTCTTCTCGAATTCCGATTTCTTTTTTGGATTGCGCTTCATTAAGTTTTTGCTCAGCTTCTGCTACTCGTTTTGTCGCCTCATCGACTTCCTTTGCGGCGTCTTCGCGTTCCGCACGCATGTTTTTGTCGGTTTCCTCGATTTTCGATAATGTTTGTTTGTTTCTGTCGTATGTTTTTAGCTTTTTGTTTATCTCATCGATTTTCGAAGAGTTTGTCTTTTGAACCGTTTCAAGCATATTGTTATGCCTATCGGTAACGTCTTTTAATCCTCCTTTCGCTTCAGCTTGTAAGTCCATCTTTTCGTTAAGTGCAGAGAAATTCTCATTGAATGCCTTTCGTGCTCTACTTTCGGCTTTCGATGAATCGAGCATTTTCTTCATACTTGGTCGTTGGTAGAATCGTCCGGTGAAGTATTCATCAACATTTCTTACTGCGTCGTCAATTTTTGACATCTATGGATCAACCGCCTTATAACTATTAGTTGCATATGTATATCTAAAGTTTTATTGCGGTGATTTTTTTTTGGTATGTTAAATAAGTGGTTGGATCTTGTATATATTTTTTAATAAAACAGCAGGTAATTTAATCTGCTATCAATAATTTCTAACCAGAAATTTTACATACCCCTATTTTTTTTAATATAGCTTATCGTGTTTTTCTATCATGAACCAATGCTATGGCTATTTTACGTGCCGCTTGCTCTTCACGACATATCGGGCAGTCATTGTCCCATTGCATCATCAATTGATGATGGTATTTTTTCTCATATGCCGTTGCGATTAACCAATCTGCTATTGCCGGATTTTTCGGAAGTAGGCATCCATGTAGATATGTTCCAATCGTGTTGATATATCTTACGCCTTCGCTTCCGTCCTTTCCGTTGTTTCCTGTATTTGTGAGCGTTTTACCGAACGGACGCACATCATCGGTATCAGGTAGGTTCGTCCTGCCGCCGTGATTCTCGAATCCGATTGCCTCTCTCTCGTCGAAATCAATAGACAACGCATCGATTTTAACTGCCGTGTTGCCGATGAACCTTGAACCATCAATAGATGCTGTCGTAGTCATCCCGTTTATGATTCCGAGTCCGCTTTGCATGTCGCCTGCCGCATCGACGTACGAGTCGCCGAGCATCTGATAGCCTCCGCATATGGTGAGCATGACTCCGCCATTTTCGATATATCGTCTAATCTCTTGTTTATTATCAGGACGCGAGGCGTGTCGCATGACCGTTTTCTGGTCCCTATCGGAGCCTCCACCAATTAGGCAGATATCCGTGTTCGACAAATCTATATCGTCACCTAACCCGATTTCGTCGTAGATACATTCGATTCCAGTTGCTTCTATACGACGGCGAAGGCATATCGCATTACCTCTATCGCCGTATAGGTTCATGGCATCTGGATAAAGCCAAGTAATGGTGAGAGATTTTCTATCTTTTAATGAATCGATGCCCGTCATTGTGATAGCTTTAGAACTGTTTCGTCTATTATCGATTGCTTCGTCCAAATCGATATCGAACGCCTTGACCGACAGCAACTGGTCTATATACTCCGTGTTTCTCGTATCGTTATTCTCGCCGCAATCGCTATGTGCATCGCTATCGAGAACGATACCCTGTGTATTATCGCTATTGTCATTAGCACTATTAATTGCATTGTCTATTTTCGTAAAACTATCTATACGATTAGTTCCGGCACCGTTTTCTTCATTTGATTCGAACGGCTCTATGAATGCGTTTTTCATCGCCATGGCGAATTCAGGAGCCACGTTCACTGGACGCCTACCGTTCATCATGGCGTTGAACAGGCTGCCGACCTGTTCGTCGAGTCCGTCGTCGATGACTGTTCGATCCGCCCATAACGGCTCGCTGTTCGGAGAGATTTCCTCTGCCCCGTTCGAATGGAGCATTCTGACGGTCTGGCAGAATGAGGTGTAGTTTGCAATGACGGTTATAACGGTACCCGTCCCAAGCAGATTCAGACATTTTTCGATTGCGACCTCGATGCCACCATCAATTGATACGGCATCGTATCCTGCATAAATGGCACGTAACGCCATATCATGCGAACGCTCCCCGCCTGTCATGACGATTGACGTGTCGATGCTGGTTCCTTCGAAATCGATGTCCCAAATCCATGATACATCATGGCCGTCTGGGTCTTCGTCATTGAGCAGAAACAATATCGCATCTGATTTTCTGCGTGACGATTCTTGCAGCATACGGTTGAACCCTGTCGGGTTCTTCGCAAGCTTCGTCCTGACGAGAACCTCATCGTCACCGTTCCTTACAAGCCACGAACCGCCCCTTCCGCCTATGCACTTCTGCTTTGATACAGCGTCCTGAATCGCATCGTGCACTGCTTTATTCGTTATGCGGTCGTCACAGCTTGAAAGCGATGGGAATGCAATCGGCGCGATAATCGATACGATGCACGCGGCGGCTGCTACGTTATAATCCATATATAACCCATCCGGAGAACAGGCTATATAGGATTCCGACGACCCGTTTCCTGTGGCACAACCGATAAAGATTCGATGCTCCTCAGCATCACCGTTGTCACTAGATGGGACATCGATGACGCGGAACATATGGTTGCTGGCAGGCTCAGATGGTTTCCAATCACAGGATGGGCACCAATAATTACCGATTTGGCCATATGCGACGTTCGAGTAGTCGAGAGGCATACCGCAATGAGGGCAAAGGCGTGAATCGGATGCCGAGCCACTGTTGTCTAAAAGGTCCTCATCGGTACGCTCTAGCATACAGGAGAACGGAACGCATCGGTTTGTGTCGGAAACTGACTCGGCTATCATTGAGCAGAGCGGGTCATCAGCGTTATATACGAGAATGGTATCAGGAGACGATTTTAAGGCAGTTTCGATAGCCTTCTGTGTCCTGTCGATCTCACCGTACCTATCAAGTTGGTCGCGGAACAGGTTAAGGAGCAATAGGGCGTTTGGATGGAGTCTAGGAAGAACGCGCTTCGTGAACAGCTCATCACATTCGAGAACGGCATACGGCTTCATATTGTCATCGAGCGTTTTCATGATGCGGGACGTCTGAGATGACATGGCTGTCACGATTCCCATATCCATATTGTCGCCGTCACGGTTCGACACAACGCCGATTGCCTCATCGCCATGAATGTTCGACTCCATAGCTGATATCGCATCGGCTATGAGATTGGTCGTCGACGTCTTTCCATTCGTACCTGTTATACATATAGATCCGCGTATTCGATCAGTAAGCGTCGATAGAACATTGCTGTCGATTTTCATGGCAATTGCCCCAGGCATCGAACCGCCTGAGCGTGATGTCAATGAAGATATCACTGATTTCGCCGCTTTTGCGGTAGCTATCGCAATTTCAGATTTAATTGTCATATAGTTTCCAAACATGCTTGAATCAAAATGCATATTGCATGATTGATTTTATCATTGGAAAGATTATATCAGTTCTAACTCCAAATGCATTTAAATCATGCATGTACTGAAAACGTTGCCTAATGATGAATACTTTCTTATTCTATTCTGATAATCGTATTGTGATATTAAACGTGATATTTCATGATAACTGCCGCCTCATTCGATGGGACGACAATGTGGACGTCCCCGTGTTTTGCTACGAGTTTTTCAACAAGATTCTCGGGAAGTGCGGATCCCAACGCAATGTCTGACATATCGACAAACGGAAAGATAGATGAGAAGAGATGCATACGTTGTTCTTTATCTAATGCATTGGGATATCTTCTACTCTTATTGTCATCTGCCTCGATGATGTCATGAATCAACGATTTCATATCGTACTTCATCAGGTCAATCCATAGATTCTCCATGATGATATTATCCTTTCTTATTTAAGATACGATGCAATTATAGCACGTGATTCCTGCAAAATAGCCATTTAAATGCATATGTCGAGAAATAATCGATGATGAGGACACTCATATAT
>ERZ808240.144-NODE-144-length-96506-cov-10.180703_pt1 | contig 96506 bp, 68 predicted proteins | sample MGYA00521084_ERZ808240 | MGnify/ENA primary metagenome ERZ808240 (study PRJEB31516, sample SAMN03275571) | gut metagenome | biome: mammalia-associated habitat; material: feces | host: Papio cynocephalus | place: Kenya | collected 2012-08-06 ...
CCTCCTATTATTACTATGTGACCGATACTTCCAATCCGGATCTCAACCCTCTCGGGAAGTCAAGCCAGGCTGGGATGCTCTCGTGGGGCGCCAAAATGGACGGAACTCCGGCCTACCAGTATTACAACATCTCCAAGGGCATAGGCGGCCGAAGGAATGAGGTCGGTGACTTTATCCGCGAGCAGACACCGTTTGTCAGCAACGGAGATTGGTTCAAGGACTTTTTCGAGACAGGAAACACGCTCAAGAACAGTCTTACCGTGTCCGGAAAGTTGAATAGTCGCAACTCGGTGCGCCTTTCCTTCAGTGACATGAGGCAGCAGGGAATAATCCCCAATTCTCCGGGCAACAACCAGCACCTCTTTCTCCGGACGAAGAACGAGTTTACCAAGTGGTTCACTTCGGAGATAACCCTCAACTACCGCCGCAAGCAGATGGACAACATTCCGACAGGCTCAGGTTACGGCTCCACATCCATCATGTACAGCCTTTGGTGCTACGCCCCGAACATAGACATGGATTGGGCGAAGAATTATTGGGTCGAAGGCATGGAGGGCAAGAAGCAGGACACTTCCCTTACCGGTGGAAAGAACAATGCTTATTTTATCGCCAATGAATGCGTGAACACGCAGGACAGAGACCGAATTTACGGCAACGTGAAGCTGGACTTCGATATCTGGAAGGGGCTGAAGCTCATGCTTCGTGGCGGTCTGGATCATGTGAGCGAGTTCCGCACCCAGCAACAGGCCGTATCCACGCAGGCGAAGCCTGAGGGATGGTATCAAGAGCAGCGCATTGCATCGCTGCAATATACAGGAGAATTTTTGATGACATATAACCAAAAGTTCGAACATGATTTCGCCCTCAACGCGAACCTCGGAGGAAGCATTCTCTACAGAGAATATTCGAGGACGCAGCAGACTGCAGACAATCTCTATCTTCCGGGCGTATATTCTCTCGCAAACTCAAAGTCCGAGATTAAGAACGATAGCTATTCCGAGGCCAGGCAGACCCGTTCCGGGAGTTGTCGTGAGTGATGGCATCCAGTGCGTACGGACCGACGGATGGGGGAAATATCAGATGAAGAGCGATCTTTCCAAGGCAAGATTCATATTTATTTCCATTCCTGCTGAATATGAGGCTCCTGTCCATAATGGCATGCCGTTGTTTTGGCGCAGAGTGGCTCGGTATGAGACGGCTGTACAGGCAAATTTCACTTTGATTCCTAGGACGGAGGCAGAGGAAGACTACACCATGGTCATGGTGGGAGACCCGCAGATGAGAGGACTCGGTCATGACGGTTCGGGGGAGAGGTTTCGAGATGTGGTTTTGCCAGACATCGTCGCCCTTGCCGACACAGTGAAGGCTTCTGTATATTCCATAAATCTCGGTGACCTCGTATATAACTGGATGTCAGGTTATGATGATTATGTGGATATTATCTCCGGCAGCCGAGTGGCTATGTTCAATGTCATCGGCAACCACGATTATGACCAGAATACTATGTGGAAGACTCCATTGGGGACACAGTATTACGAAACGTACATATCCCCGACATATTATTCCTTCAATATCGGAAGAATCCATTATGTCGTGCTCAGCGACATAATGTACAATCGCACGGATCCGACGGCAAGATATGACTACGGCATCGATGACGACCAGATGAAATGGCTTGAGGAGGATCTTTCGTACATTCCTAATGACCGAACTCTTGTTGTGTGTGCCCATGCACAGCTGTTCAAGAAAAGAGGCACGACCTCGAATGGCTCTTTCAGTAAATATAACGTCAACTACAAACGCTACCGCGACCTCCTCACATCCTATCGTCATGTCTATTCATGGTCTGGCCACTATCACGACAATTTCGGATATGACTACGCGCTCAGCCATGCCGACAGCATCTCCAACGTTACGAGTGTGACTGTGGCCCGCTGCAACGGACAACTGCGTACCAACAAGGAACTTACGGCCGAGGGAGTCCCGAACGGATATATGGTGTGCTCGGTAAGGGGTGATGACATCAAATGGTACTACAAGACAGTAGGCAGGGATGCCTCATATCAGATTCGAACATACAGCCCGGCACGGACTGGCGACGGATATGTGAAAGCCAATATCTGGAATTGGACTGAGGGCTTCTGGGGTACTCCTGAGTGGTGGGAAAATGGCCGGAAGGTCTGCGATATGGAACACTATCCGGAATATGACCTTGATTATAAGAAGATTGCGGACTCTCTTGGAAAATTGAAAGGGCGGGCGGCAGATTATGCAAAGCCGACTCTGTCTCCATACATGTTCAGAGTCATTCCAACGGAGAATGCTCGCAGCGGAGAGGTACGAGTCAGGGATAATTTCGGAAATTTATGGACGCAGACAGTCACGTGGCAGTAAAAAGGCTTATAGCAGGTAGTATGATAAGTAGTAAGTGTATTATTGTGAAGAATGATATGGAAACGCTTGCCGGAAGACTGCGAATAATCATTGTGGCAATGGTACTAGCTTGCATCTCATTGCCGTTAGCGCTAGCGCAAGATGTGGCGGAAGACGGATGGGTGCTTAGAGCTACAAATCCTGATCCTCTGGAGTATTACGGAGTTACGGCGGCCAACGGAGTCATTGGACTTGTCTCGTCGCCCGAGCCGTTAGGTATAGCTGAGACCGTCCTTGCCGGTGTGTATGACTTCTATGGACGCGGACGAGTGAACAATTTCCTGCCGAACATCAATCCGCTGCGGCTGTCGTTGAGTATTGACGGAACAAGGATAAAACGAACGAATATCAGTAACTTCGTCCAATCTCTCGACATGAGAAACGGAGAGTTTGTCGGAGAACTCGATTTCCGGGGAGTACACGTCTCGTACCGCTATTGTGCCCTGCGGCACATTGCCCATGCGGCTCTGATGGAAGTCAGCCTGTCCGCGGAGGCGGATGTCGAGATTGAGGCTCGGATAGAGCATCTTGTACCATCCTCCCTGCACGGAGCGTCGATGATGACAAATTCCTTTGAATTCCATCACAAGGCCGATCCTCCGTACACGGTGATTACGACTACCGCGCTTTCTCCGAATGAGACGGTCACTACGGCCGTCTCGTCCGCGTTTCTGTTTCCCGAGCAGGATAGAGATATTCCGGTGATTCACAAGCAGCCGTCTTCCGATTCCCATAGCATCTCATTCTCCAAGACCGTCCGGCAGGGCGAGACATATAAGTTTTCTGTCGTCGGCTCGCTCATATCCTCGGCTCACACAGCGGATCCGCTTAACCAGGCAGAGCGTATCGTGACTTACGCGCGTTTTCAGCATGAAGGCGAGCTCCTTCGCAGGCATCGGTTAGCGTGGGAGAACCTGTGGAAGAGTGATATCGTTATAGAAGGTGACCATCAGGCACAGAAAGAGGTGAGGAGTATGCTCTATCATCTCTATAGCTTCACGCGCGAGGGTATCGCATATTCCCCGTCACCGATGGGACTAAGTGGACTGGGCTACAACGGACATGTCTTCTGGGACAGCGAGATGTTTATCATGCCTCCTCTTCTGATGCTCCATCCGGAGTTGGCCTGCTCGATGCTTGAGTACAGATTCCAGCGTCTTGATGAGGCCCAGCGCAATGCGGCAGCCTACGGTTTCATGGGAGCGATGTACCCTTGGGAAAGCGCTTCGACGGGCGCGGAGGACACGCCTGTCACTTCCCTGTGTGGTACGTTCCAGCATCATGTCACAGCGGATGTGGCAATCGGATTCTGGCGATACTATCTTGCTACGGGCGACAAGGAATGGCTCGAAAATCGCGGCTGGCCCGTTCTTAAGGCTACGGCTGAGTTCTGGGCAAGCAGGGCAGAGAAGAAAGATGACGGGTTCTGGCACATAGACAATGTTATGTGCGCTGACGAATGGGCTCTGAACAAGGACGACAATGCCTACACAAATGCCGCTGCAGCGCTCAATCTCAGGTATGCCGTGGAGGCGGGGAGAGTTCTCGGTCATGAGACTCCAGCGGCTTGGAGGGATATTTCGGAGGGTCTGTTCTTTGACAGGATGGACAATGGCGTGACGCTTGAGCATAAGGGCTATGACGGAGCTGAAATCAAGCAGGCGGACGTCAATCTTCTCGCCTTTCCACTGCAGGTGATTACGGACCGACGGCAGATGATACTGGATCTGGACTATTACAGCAAGAAAGTGCCGCAGAAGAAGACCCCGGCAATGACCCAGTCCATGTTCTCGGTAATCTGTTCTCGCTGCGGTGATGCGGATCAGGCGTGGAAGTGGTTTGTTGATTCCTACCGCCCAAATGCTCTTCCTCCATTCGGAGTGTTGGCCGAATTCAAGGTTGGGGCCAATCCTTATTTCGCTACTGGGGCTGGAGGAACATTGCAAGCCGTAATTTTCGGCTTCGCGGGTCTGGACTTCGCTCCTGGAGGAGGAGTGACGCAACTGCAGAATCATGCTCTCCCGTCTCATTGGAAAAAGTTGACAATCAAAGGTATAGGACCGGAAAAGAAAACGTATGTAATAGAATGACTTTGACGAAAAATAAGGCGTTCGGATATTCCGAGAAGGAAATGAAGGAACTTGTGTGGAGATGCTATCCACGAATGCTCCAATATGTTCGTCATGTCCTTAATTCAGATGTCACCGTCGCTGAGGACGTCATATATAACGTGATTTCGAGGCTTCTTGTGCAGAAACCGAACGTGCTCGAGGATAAGATTGACTCCTACTTCTTCAGTGCAGTGCGGAATGATTGCATGAATGCCATCTCCAAAAAGTTGCGTTTGGGTGATGTTGTCAGCATCGAAAACATTTCTTCCAGATCGTGGGAAATCCTTGCCTGTCCTGAGTATGAGCCAGAACTCAATAGGGGGTATGATATATTGATGGAAGACGTCATTCGTTTTGCCGATTCATTTCCACCGCGTACCAAGCAGATATTCTACATGTCAAGGATTGATGGCATGAAGCAGGAAGACATTGCCGCTGCCCTCGGCATTTCCACGAGAGCCGTCCGCAAGCATCTGAAGTTCACCGTTGAACAGTGCAGAAAGCATTTCGACAAGTACGATGACAACGAAGAGCTTGTTTAGACTTTTCTCAAGACTGTACTGTGCCGTAATCATGTGCATGGACATGCACACGGGAGAAGTGGCGTAGGCAAGTAGTGGATGAAATGTTGCTGTATTGAAGGCGCACCGAGCGGTGCGATATTGTGGTGTCCCAACACGGCTTGAAGACATCTTCTGAGCCAGTATTGAGGTTGTTGTCCGCCTTGAGACCGTTCAACTGACTACTCTATCAATATAGCCTTGCCGTATATTATCGATTCGAGTACTCCAGCCTTGTCGAAGGCCTTGAAATAGTATTCTTATATACTTCGATTAAGATAATTATACCTGATGATAGTGGTTCTACTTACAGTTGTCTCTTTAAGTGCGTTGTATTTATACGATTTATAACCGATATTCCAATTAAAGTTGATAATCTGAAATACAATTCATATCTTTATCCGCATTTATGGGCGTACCCTTTTGAGTCGTACGCGAGTATTAAGTACTTCAATCAATTGAGTATGAAAGATCCAAGGTCCGGTAACATTGCTTCTGGTACTCCTCACGAGACAGGAGGTACGCTTCAGCAGGATAGCACGATTCTGCTACAGAAAGGTAATGTGCTGGTGATCAATACCGGTTCTACTACTACGAAGGTTGGCTACTTCACAGACGGTGTCAGGAAGTTCGACATGAAACTCGAGCACCCAGCTGATGAAGTCTCCAAGTATCATGACGTCATGGATCAGAGGGATATGCGTCATGGAGCTATACTCAAAGCTCTGAAAGATAATGATATACGTCTTGTAGATATAGATCTTGTCATGGCTCGTGGAGGACTGTTCACCCCTGTGATTACAGGTGTCTATGTGGTCAATCCTGACATGATAGAAGTTCTCGCTACATGCAGGGACGGACGGCATGCCTGCAATCTGAGCGCTATTCTTGCCGATGATATAGCTCGGGAGGTGAATCTTGCCCGTGAGGCAGAAGGAAAGTCTCCTTCATTCGGACCATGCCGTGCATATATCGCAGATCCCCCGATGGCAGATGAGATGCTTCCCGAGTGTCGTTTGTCTGGAATCCCCGAATTCAGCCGCAAGACTCTCTTCCATGCTCTCAATTCCAGAGCGATAGTGCGCAAATATCTTAGGACGCATAGTCTCAGTATAGACGAGGTAACGCTTATAGTAGCGCATATGGGCGGAGGTGCGACTATTTCGCTGCATCGTAACGGCAGAGTCATAGACACCAACCACGGACTCGGAGGTGATGGTCCGATTACCCCTGAGAGAGCTGGTGCTTGTCCGCCTTTCGAGCTTATCGACATGTGCTTTAGCGGCAAATATACCAAGGAGGAAATTAAGAAGAAACTTGTCGGAAGAGGCGGTGCCGTGGCATATTTCGGGACCAACAGCATGGTTGACGTCCAGAGACTTGCGGATAGCGGCAATGAGCTTGCTAAGACATTTCTCAAAGCTTATGTACTCAATATCAGTAAATATATAGCAGCGATGGCGGCAACAGCCGATGGTAAGGTCGATGCGATCCTGTTGACAGGCGGTATTGCCTACAGTGATAGGATAACATCTGCCATCAGAGCCAAGGTTGGATTTGTTGCTCCTGTTGAAGTCTATCCTGGGGAGGACGAGATTAACAGCCTTGCTGAGAACGGGTATATGATACTTTCTGGCCAGACTAAGATACATAATTACAACAAGGATCATCTTGTCGAAGATGCGCCTTGATCACGACTAGAAAGGCCGGTTCTTTGCATGTGTCTATCTGGCCCATTGCATGCTTGATTGGATCAAGGCCTCGTAGTGTTATAGAATTCCAGCTGGACTCAGAAAACAGATCCTTTGGGTATTTTAGGCTTCAAAATAATTATATGTAATGAAATTAAAACAATTATAGTGATACAATGAAAAATATCGATTGGAACAGTCTGTCATTCAGTTATACTCCGACTAAGGCGCTGGTGTACAGCCGCTGTATTGATGGCAAATGGGAAAGCCCTGTAGTTACAGATGACTTTAGCCTTCCCCTTAGCAGTTTTGCCGGAGTACTCCATTATTCATCCACTTGTTTCGAGGGTCTCAAGGTCTTCCGAGGAGTGGACGGCAGACTTAGGATGTTCCGTCCGGACATGAACGCGAAGAGAATGCATGACAGCGCAGGGTACCTTGATATGCCCGCTCCGTCTGAGGATATGTTCATAGAGATGTGTCTTATGTGCGCCAAGGAGAATATAGATTATGTCCCTCCGTACGAGGTGTCCGGAGCTTCTCTGTATATGCGTCCTGTACTTTTCGGTATCAACCCTCAGCTTGGCATACACTCCGCAAAGGATGTTATGTTTGTTGTAATGTGCTCTCCTGTAGGTACATACTCGGGAGCAAAGAGTCTCACCCCTGGTACGGCCGTGCTGTCAAGGAACTACGACAGGGCAGCCTCACATGGCTCCGGTGGCTATAAGATAGGTGCCAACTATGCCCAGTCTCTCCATGCATACAACATTGCACACAGGGAAGGGTATAGGGAGCTTCTGTTCCTTGATTCGGCTACAAAGACTATGATAGAGGAGTTCGGCTCGTCCAATTTCTTTGCTATCAAGGATAATACCTATATCACGCCTGACTCAGCAAGCGTTCTTCCGTCTATCACCAATATGTGCCTCCGACACATTGCAGCCGAGGAGCTCGGTCTGAAAGTAGAGAGGCGTCATATCCGTGTTGAGGAACTTGCGGGTTTCGAAGAAGTCAACTCCTGCGGTACGGCAGTGGTTATAACGCCTATATGCGAGATTGATGATAAGCCGACCTTAGAGGGAGACAAGATCACGACCAGATATCTTTTTGGAGACGGAGAGCATTGTGGAGCTATTAGCAAGAAGCTGTATGATAGGATTATAGGGATTCAGAAAGGCCTTGACGAGGATACTTACGGATGGTGTCTCTTTGTTGAGTAATGTCAGATTTTGCCAGTCTGTGGTACAATTAATGTGGAAAAATTCTATTTTTGTATAAGAACTCTCCTGGTAAATCTGATCATAAATCCCAGAATTTAAGTCCTCATTTTTCATTGAGGTAATGTTCGGTACTTTTGCAGGCAATATCCGGTTTTCAAAGGCAGATAATGGAGCAGTTCTTTTTTGTGAAATGAAAGATTTGTCAACGGCAGAAAGATTGCTCGAAGAAGGGCATATAGATGAAGCGATAGCGGCTCTTGAAGAACTGCTTGCCTCGGATAATGCCAATGAGAGGGCATATTATATTCTCGGCAATGCTCACCGCAAGAGGGGAGATTGGCAGAAAGCCATCAACAATTATCTCTCAGCTTTGGAGATCAACCCTGAAAGCCCTGCCAAGAATGCCTTGGAGATTGCCAACGATATACTCTCATTTTACAATAAAGACATGTACAATCAATAAATCAAAAGGCATATGGCTAAAATGAAAGGAGCGACGGTTGTGAACATAGAGAGATGCAAGGGATGCAATCTCTGTGTTGTGGCTTGTCCTCTGAATGTCCTTGCTCTTACGACCAAGGAAGTGAACCACAGAGGGTACAATTATGCCCATGAGGTTCTGGCAGACACTTGTACAGGCTGTGCATCATGTGCAACCGTGTGCCCTGACGGGTGCATTACAGTTTACCGTCTTAAAACAGAATAACTACTATGGCAGATCAGGAAGTTACATTGATGAAAGGCAATGAGGCGATAGCTCATGCTGCGATCCGCTGTGGCTGTGACGGCTATTTCGGCTATCCCATCACTCCGCAGTCAGAAGTTCTTGAGACCCTTGCTGTTCAGAAACCTTGGGAGACTACCGGTATGGTGGTTCTGCAGGCAGAGAGTGAGGTCGCTTCGATTAATATGCTTTATGGAGGAGCCGGTACTGGCAAAAGAGTGATGACATCGTCATCCAGTCCGGGAATCAGCCTTATGCAAGAAGGTATCTCCTATATGGCTGGAGCAGAGTTGCCGGCTCTTATCGTGGACGTTATGAGGGGAGGTCCGGGACTTGGTACTATCCAGCCGAGCCAGTCTGACTATTTCCAGATATGCAAGGGCGGTGGACATGGAGACTACAAGTTAATAGTCCTGGCTCCTGCTTCAGTACAGGAGATGGCCGATTTCGTGGATCTTGCGTTTGAACTTGCTTTCCGATACCGCAATCCTGCAGTCATCCTGACTGACGGCGCCATCGGGCAGATGATGGAGAAAGTTGTACTTCCTCCTTTCAAACCTCGCCGTACCGAGGAGCAACTCATAAAGGAATGCCCATGGGCCGCAACAGGTCGCGTGGGGATGCGCAAACCCAATATTATCACCTCTCTTGAACTTCGTTCTGAGGAGATGGAGATCATCAACCTCCGCCTTCAGGCCAAATATCATGAGATCGAGGAGAAGGAAGTTCGCTTTGAGGAATATATGCTCGACGATGCCGAGTATGCGATAATGGCTTTCGGCTCTGCTGCCCGTATTGCAAAGAAATGTATCGAGGTGGCAAGGGCACAGGGCATACGTCTTGGCCTTCTCCGTCCTATAACCTTGTTCCCGTTCCCTACTAAGGAAGTGAGAAAGCTTGCAGACCGAGTCAAGGGCATACTCTCCGTTGAGTTCAATGCCGGCCAGATGGTCGAGGATATCCGTCTTGCAGTCGAAGGCAAGACTCCGGTACAGCATTTCGGACGTCTTGGAGGCATCATTCCTGATCCGGATGAGGTTGTGGATGCGCTCAAACGGCTGTTCTAGTCAGTCTTCATGGAATGCATAAAGTTCGAATTATCATGACAAGAGAAGAAATAATAGAAAAGGGCCAGCTCGTATACAAGAAGCCTGACCTGCTCAACGATACCAATATGCACTATTGTCCGGGCTGTAGCCATGGAGTAGTGCACAAACTTGTAGCAGACGTGATAGAGGAGATGGGCATGACAGAGAAGACTATCGGTATATCACCGGTCGGCTGCGCTGTGTTTGCATACAAATATATAGACATAGACTGGGAGGAAGCCGCCCACGGGCGTGCTCCTGCAGTTGCAAGTGCCATCAAGCGACTATGGCCAGACCGTCTTGTATTTACATATCAAGGTGACGGAGACCTTGCCTGCATAGGTACAGGCGAGACTATTCATGCTCTTAACCGTGCCGAGAATATCACGATTATCTTCATCAACAACGCCATATACGGTATGACCGGAGGTCAGATGGCTCCGACAACCCTACTTGGCATGAAGACCGCTACCTGTCCTTACGGTAGGGAAGTATCACTGCACGGCTATCCGCTGAGAATTACCGAGCTTGCTGCCAAGCTTGACGGTACATGCTATGTGACACGTCAGGCTGTGCATTCGGTTGCAGCCATCTTGCGTGCCAAGAAAGCCATCAAGAAAGCTTTCCAGTACTCTATGGAAGGTCGCGGCTCCAATCTTGTGGAGATAGTGTCCACCTGCAACTCGGGTTGGAAGATGTCTCCTGAGAAGGCCAACAAGTGGATGGAAGACAATATGTTCAAGTATTACCAGCTCGGTGACTTGAAGGACAATGGTAAAACTCTTTAATTAAGAAGCCATGACAGATGAAATCATAATTTCAGGCTTTGGCGGCCAGGGCGTCCTCTCGATGGGGAAAATCCTCGCGTATTCCGGCCTTATGGAAGACAAGGAAGTGACATGGATGCCGGCCTACGGCCCTGAGCAGAGGGGTGGTACTGCCAATGTGACGGTAATAGTAAGCGACAAGCCCGTGTCTTCTCCTATTCTTTCTACGTATGACATTGCAATTGTGCTCAATCAGCCTTCTCTTGAGAAATTTGAACCCAAGGTCAAGCCGGGCGGTATCCTTATCTATGATGGTTACGGCATAAGCAATCCCCCGAAGAGAACGGATATCTCGGTATACAGGATTGATGCTATGGATACAGCGGCTGAGATGAATATGATGAAGACTTTCAATATGTTCGTGCTCGGAGGCTTGCTCAAAGTGCGTCCTGTTGTCAAGGTTGAGAGTGTTGTTGCAGCCCTGTACAAGACACTTCCGGCGAGACATCACAATCTGATACCGCAGAACGAACAGGCTATCCTCAAGGGAATGGAGATTATAAAGAAAATGAATTAGCTTTTAGATATTATGATTAGAGTAAACGCTTTTTTCGAGGCAAAGGATAATGCCAGTGCCGAGAAGATCAAGACTTTGGGTACGGAGCTTGTTGAAATTTCAAGGAAAGATGAGGGCAATGTGTCCTATGACCTTTTCCAGAGCGCAACAAGGCCACTTGTGATGATGTTCTGTGAGACATGGGAGAGTGACGCTTTACTTGATGTTCATTCCAAAACACCTCATTTTACAAGGATAGTACCTGAGATTGAGGCTCTTACCAAGGAAGGAATGAAGCTTGAGAAGTTCTCTTTCTGACCTGTATTGCTGAACCGGATTTCCGGATCTAACGAATATGCGCACTGTGATTCCGCATGGAGTCATGTGCGCATTTTCGTTTTCTGACGTATCAGCTCGCATTGAGTTAGCTCCGGACGACTTTCTCTATATTCTTAATCTGCTTTATCTGTGAGATTACCTTGTCGAGTTCCATATTGGACTGTACGGAGATCTTCATGCTGATGTCGTATGTGCCATTGCGTTGGTTCTCCTTGACGTTGAATTGCCTGAGCGAAGCCTTGAAAGTGTTGATAACCCCCATTATATCATTGATGACAGCCGGCTCCAAGGCGGAGATTACCCTTAGCGTAGTCTGGAAATTGCTTGACGAAGGAGTAGAGGCCCATCTTACTTTCTGTATGCGGTAAGGATATGAGCCGAGGAGGCGTGCGGCATTGGGACAAGAGATCCTGTGTATCTTGATCCCATCGGTTCTTGTGACAAATCCAAATACATCATCTCCGAATACGGGGTTGCAGCATTTGGCCATCTTGTAATCCAGACCCTTGAGATCCTTGGCGTTGAGTACAAGAATATCGTCCGTAGATGCTATTGAACCTGCCCACTCGTCTCTTGATGCAGCAGCTGCTGCTTGATCGGCAGCTTTTGCAGCTAGGGCGGCTCTCTCCTGCTCTTTCTCGTAGCCAAGAATATAAGTCTTGATGTCGTCTATGTCGATAGTCCCGTCACCGACTGCCGCGAAGAAAGAGTTGACAGTTGAATATCTCTGCTTCTTCATGAACTCGGAGAGCAGATCATCCGGAAACTCAAGCTTCCAGTTTTTGAGCCTTCTGTTGAGTAGCTCCTTGCCCTCGGCCGCTTTCTTGTATTCGACTTCGCTCAAGGCGAGTTTGATCTTGTTGCGGGCTTTGGAAGTCACGACGTAGCTGAGCCAGTCTGCTGACGGCTTCTGGTTCTTTCCGCTCATGATCTCCACGATGTCTCCGGTCTGGAGTTTCTCCTTGATAGACACGACCTTGCCGTTAATCTTCGCACCAGAGCATTTTATCCCGAGGTTGGAGTGAATATTGAAAGCGAAATCCAGCACTGTCGCCCCTGAAGGTAGGATTCTTAACTCTCCTGATGGGGTGAAGACGAAAATCTCGTTGGAGGGAGGTTGTGGCATGTCTTCCGGACTTGTCTCAGATTGATGCTCAAGGCTGTAGCGCACGGAGGTAAGCCATTTATCCATTGTAACCTCGTGCTTTATGCCCTTGTAAGACCAGTGCGCGGCATGACCGTTCTCCGCTATGTCGTCCATACGACGCGTGCGAATCTGTATTTCGATGCAGGAATTGTCCTTGTTCTTGACAGTTATGTGCAAAGATTCGTAGCCGTTGGGCTTAGGGTTGGAAATCCAGTCCCGAAGCCTTGATACGTCGGGCTCGTATTCCTCTGTCACATAAGAGTATACCTTCCAACATAGGTCTTTCTCCGTCTTGTGATCAGTATCGCAGTCAATTATGAACCTTATGGCGAATACATCGAACACTCCTTCAAATGGCACTTTCTGCTTGACCATCTTCTTGAAGATGGAATACGCAGTCTTGGTCCTGATCTTGAGCTTGTATTTGATCCCTGCCTCGGATAGCTTTGCTGCCAAGGGCCTTACAAATTCCTCAGTGAGTTTGACTCTGTCTTTCTCCGTGGCTTTCAGCTTGTTGGTCACAAGCCTGTAGTTAGAAGGATCTGCGAATCTGAAATAGATGTCCTCCAATTCGCTCTTGATGTTGTATAGCCCGAGCTGGTGAGCCAGTGGAATATACAACATTAGTGTCTCCAGAACCTTTCTCTCTCTCGAAAGCTTAGGAAACATCTCCAAGTTGCGCATCACCTCAAGCCTATCCGCAATCTTGAGCACAGTGACTCTTGGGTCGGTAGAATACCTGACTATGAGCTTCTTGTAGTTCTCAGCCTCAAGCTTCGTGTCTTTAGGCTTGATAGTGGCTATCTTGTCAAGGCCCTCTACCATAGTGTAGACTTCAGAAGGGAAGCCTGCGGACATAATATCGGTTTCGGGGTGCTTGCGCAGAGTCTCGTGCAAGAATACCGCAGCAACGCATTCTGCTGGCAGACCTATCTCATCCGATACTATTAGTGCCACGTTCATGGGATGCTCGATGAAAGGATGACCGTTGTCTCTCCTGTCATCTCTTAGGGCCGTAGACGCTATTCTCCATGCCTTGCGCACAAGAGCCTTTCCCTGTTCGTTGTAATGGGGAAAATTCTTGTCTATAGGATCTATCGCAGGTTTCTGAAGATTAGTCGCAGTCTCTTGTATACCAGGCTTCGCATTATCTCCGGCCAATTGATCCGGTATTGCTCCATTGTTGACAGCAGACCCGGTTGCTGCCTTTACAACGGTCTTCCTCTCTTTGTCGGCTGAAATCTTGTCTGTACCCATGACGTTTCTGCGGTTGAAAAGGTCTTTACTCAAAGTTATGAAAAAGACAGGACAAATAGCATAAGTAAGCTTTATTTTTATGAATTGAGCCGCTTATGAAGCGGTCAGTTTTCTGTTGACACTAGGTTGCCGTACTCATGACATTCACTATATTTGTCTAAAGAAATATTATATGAAAGTGGCTATAATAGGGGCTGGGGCGGCAGGTTGCTTTGCTGCGGCCAATCTTTCGGAGATGTCTCCAGAGACAGAGATTACCGTCTTCGAGGCCGGACATCGTGCTCTTGCAAAGCTTTCCATCACAGGTGGAGGCCACTGCAACCTTACAAATACTTTTGAAGAAGATATCCCGCTGCCCAAGATATACCCCAGAGGAAGCCGACTGATGAGCCGTCTGTTACATGTATTCGACTCGGAAGACACTTGTGGATGGTTTGAATCACATAGCGTGAAGATAGAGGTGCATGAGGAAGGCAGGGTCTTCCCGAAGTCGATGGATGCAGGTGAGGTTGTCCGGTCTCTTCTCTCCGAAATGAGTCGCGGAGGAGTCAGGTTGCGCTGCGGCTGCAGGGTACTGGCCATAACACCCCGTCGTGGCGGTATTGAAGTGACATGGACTTGCGGTACCAATGAGTATAATGCCAACGCTAATCGCTATGAAAACAATAGAATCATAAGAAATAGCAGCGATATCCAAGAATGCAACGAATGCAGCAAGAGCAATGTCAGCCAAGAATGCAACGAATGCAGCAAGAGCAATGTCACCCAAGAACGCAATGCAAGAAAAAGAGGCGAATATAAGCAAGTCGAGACGGATATCTTCGACAAAGTCCTTGTGACTACAGGCGGCAACACCGGCTATGATTTTCTATCTCAGACTAATATTATTATGAAAAAGCCGTGTCCGTCACTTTTCAGCTTTCGCCTCGATGACGATATCCGCTCCCTATCGGGGACTTCAGTGGCATCAGTGTCGGTGCGACTCTCGGGTACGGCTTTCAAGGCTTTCGGTCCTCTTCTCATTACAGACTGGGGAATGAGTGGTCCGGCTATACTCCGTCTATCGTCTTATGCGGCCGAGTATCTGTCCGAGACAGGATATAAGGCAACAATGTTGATAGGATGGCTTGGCCCTGATGTCACAGAACGAGATGCATTGGAGAGGATATCTTCAATGATTGCTGAAAATCCGAAACGCATACTTTCCAATCTCGTCCCCGATGGTATTAGCGGTGCATTGTGGAACTATCTTGTGAGACGCTCAGGTGGAGATCCCTGGCGCAAAGCTTCTGAGGTGGGAACAAAGACTTGCCGTAGGCTGGCTTCACTTCTTGTAGGGGATAGTTACAGTATCGTCGGGCGCAATAGATTTAGGGATGAATTTGTCACTTGCGGAGGTGTGGATCTGTGTTCGATCAGCTCCTCAACACTTGAAGCCAAGACTTTTCCTGGGTTGTATTTTGCCGGTGAAGTGCTTGATATTGATGCTATAACTGGTGGCTATAACCTGCAGGCAGCTTGGACAACCGGCTATGTTGCAGCTAAGGCCATAACGTCTTCATAGCTTAACCCTCGACCTTGATATCAGATCTCTTACAGGTACAATAACAAGTGTTCAGTCTCCGGAAGCTCTATTCTTTCCAGACTTTGAGATACTCTTTCAGAGCCCACATCTCGTCCCTGTATCTTGCAGCCGCATTGAAATCAAGGTCGGCAGCTGCTTTCTTCATCTTCCTTTCAGATTCTTCTGCGGCTTTCTCAACCTGAGAGCGTGACATGGAGCGGATTACAGGGTCTTGAAGCACAGCGGCGAGGTCTGCCTCCACATATCCGTCCACAAAGGCTGAATTTGTATCCCTTTTTGAGTCATCACCAAGTCCTACAGAGATCTTTCCCTTGCCGAGGGCACTCGGGTTAGGGATAAATGTGGGTGCATCATAGGAATTGGAAGCCGTGACTCTCCCGAAGCTCTTGCCCTGTATAGGTTGTTCTCCACCGAGTTCCTTGAACAGAACATTGTGCTTGACTTCTACCTGCTTCGGTGTTATATGATGAAGGTTGTTGTATTCGATCTGCTTGCTTCTTCTCCTGTCTGTCTCGTATATGGTCTCCTGCATTGACCGAGTGATAGTGTCCGCATACATTATCACCAGTCCGTGTACATTCCTCGCAGCCCTGCCTGCAGTCTGAGTCAGAGCTACCTGGGATCGCAGAAAACCTTCCTTGTCAGCGTCCAGTATCGCCACAAGGGATACCGAAGGTATGTCGAGACCTTCTCTCAGCAGGTTGACACCTATGAGTACATCAAATAGGCCGTTCTTGAAATCCTCTATGATCTCCACCCTCTCGGCAGTGTCAACGTCAGAGTGTATGAACCGGCATCTGACGCCTCTCTTGCTGAAGAAGTTGTCCAGTTCCTCTGCCATCCTCTTGGTAAGCGTTGTCACAAGCACCCTTTCGTCCACCTCAGCGCGGCGTCGTATCTCCTCCAGCAGATTGTCCACCTGGTCCTTGGTAGGCCTGACTTCTATCGGTGGATCAAGAAGTCCTGTTGGCCTCACGACCTGTTCTACTACAAGGCCTCCTGACTTGCGGAGTTCGTATTCTGACGGTGTCGCGCTGACATATACTGTCTGGCCTGTGATACTCTCAAATTCATCGAAAGTGAGAGGCCTGTTGTCAGCGGCTGCCGGAAGTCTGAATCCGTATTCTATCAGCACGGACTTGCGAGAGTGATCTCCACCATACATTGCCCTTATTTGGGGTATGGTCACATGACTCTCGTCAATGAATGTGATGAAGTCATCCTGAAAATAGTCCAATAGACAGAAAGGTCTTTGTCCAGCTTTCCTACCGTCAAGGTATCTCGAATAATTCTCAATGCCGGGACAGTAGCCCATCTCCTTGATCATCTCAAGATCATATTCTACTCTTTGTTTCAAGCGCTTGGCTTCCAAAGGCTTACCAATCTCCTCGAAATATGCGAGCTGTTTGGCCAAGTCGTCCTGGATCATACTTACGGCTTTGACAGTTTTCTCTTTGGTCGTGACGAAATTGCCTGCCGGATATATTGGGACTTCGCTAAGCTGCTCGATTGTCGCCCCGTTTACAGGGTCTATCAGGGAAATGGAATCGATCTCGTCCCCGAAGAACTCAATCCTTACGGCTTCATCCGAGCCTCCTAAAAATACGTCTACCGTGTCTCCGCGTACACGGAATGTTCCTCTCTTGAAATCAGTCTCTGTCCTGCTGAACAGGGCGTCCACGAGATGATATAGAAGCTTGGTCTCACTGATCTGCTGGCCCACATGCACTTTGACAGTTTGGTCATGAAAATCTGCTGGATTGCCGATACCGTACAGACAAGAGACGCTGGATACCACAATTACATCCCTTCTTCCGGACATAAGTGCCGAAGCCGCGCTGAGTCTGAGTTTGTCTATCTGCTCGTTGATGCTCAAGTCTTTCTCAATATAAGTATCAGTCGTCGGTATATAAGCCTCAGGCTGGTAATAATCGTAGTACGAGACGAAATATTCTACCGCATTCTCGGGGAAAAAGGCTTTGAATTCACCATATAACTGGGCAGCAAGGGTCTTGTTATGGCTCAGAATGAGTGCAGGTCTCTGCAGCCTCTGTATGACGTTTGCCATGGTGAATGTCTTGCCGGATCCGGTCACCCCAAGCAGAGTGACTGCATCCGCCCCGTCTTTGATCGAAGAGCAGATGCCGTCTATTGCTGAAGGCTGATCCCCCGCTGGAGAATAAGGTGATGACAGTCGAAATTCCATTGAAATGCCCTTTTTAAGACATCTAATTTACTTTATTTTCCTGACCTAACAACGTCAAACTGCATCAGAGTAGTGCTATGAGTATATTTTTAGATAGTACCAATGTAATAATGAGACTTCAATTTAGATGCTTCTAAGATGCTTCTAAGGAGGATGAAAAGGAGGAGGAAAGAAAGTTATTCCGGAGATTTCCTGTAAGTTTGCTAAATTTGTAGAATCAAACGACAGAAATACTTACTTAGATGCTAGAAAAATATAGTGGCAATGGCTCCGAACATCGGAGAAGTCCGATAACTTGGATTCCTACGGCTTATTTTGCCATGGGGCTTCCATTTGTAGTGCTTAATATGGTTACGGTGCTTATGTTCAAGGGATTAGATGTGGATAACAAACTTATTACCTTTTGGACATCGCTTATCCTGCTTCCATGGACTCTCAAGCCGCTTTGGAGTCCTTTCCTTGAACTCTTCAAGACCAAGCGTTTTTTCGTTATCGCAACGCAGCTTATAACGGGTATTACTTTCGGCCTTGTGGCGCTAGCTCTTAATCTGCCTCATTTCTTCAGTATCTCCATTGCTCTTCTTGCCGTGATAGCATTCAGTGGTGCGACTCATGATATAGCCTGTGACGGTGTGTATATGAGTGAGCTCTCGACCGAGGAACAGGCCAAATATATAGGTTGGCAGGGGGCATTCTACAATATCGCAAAGATAGTAGCGAGCGGTGGTCTTGTCTATCTTGCTGGCTATATGATTGAGAAATACACCGAGGTTGATCCAGACGGAGTGCTGGCCGCCAACAAACGTGCCTGGATTACAGTGATGGCTCTGCTTTGCGTTGTCATGGTACTTCTTGGTATATATCATATCTTCATGCTTCCCAAAAGCCGAGAGGCGGCCAAGACGGGCGACCATACGGCAAAGGATGTTATGAAAGATCTGCTTGACGTTCTGGCAGCATTCTTCCGCAAGAGGCATATATGGTATTATCTCTCATTAGTGGTTCTGTACCGCTTTGCAGAGGGATTTGTCATGAAGATTGTGCCTCTGTTCCTTAAGGCTGACAAGACTATTGGGGGGCTCGGCCTGAGCGAGAAAGAGATAGGTCTCTATTACGGAACATATGGAGCCGCAGCCTTTGTCCTCGGTTCCCTTATTGCAGGATATTATATCGCATCCAGAGGCCTGAGGAAGACATTTTTTTCGCTTTGCTGCATATTTAACCTGCCGTTCCTCGTCTATACTCTTCTTGCCATATTCAAGCCCGAAAGCGGGATTCTTATATGCAGTGGTATAGTGCTTGAGTATTTTGGGTATGGCTTCGGTTTTGTCGGGCTTACTCTCTTCATGATGCAGCAGATTGCTCCTGGAAAGCACCAGATGGCGCATTATGCCTTTGCTTCAGGAATAATGAATCTTGGTGTCATGATCCCAGGTATGCTAAGCGGTTGGGTTTGCGAGCGTCTTGGGATAATGTTCGGCACTCCTAGCGGATTCGAGCCTTTCTTCATCTTTGTTCTGATAGCTTCGATACCTGCATTCATCCTTACCTGGTTCGTCCCCTATACTTATGACGAGAAAGGTGTTTTGCTCCCAGGACAGTCTGCTTCAGAATAAGTAGAACAGGATTTTTTTGGAGTAATCCGTCTCAGAGTAATAAACTATTGACAGCACAGTCATGAGGGCTTTGGACATCTTGATAAGAGTGTTCGCTTCGTGCTTAGAAACATAAAAATAACGCGAGCAAAATACAAAAAAAGGCGACTATCAGTCATTTGACTTTTTAGTCGCCCTTTTTACTTTTGAGTGGAAAACAGGGCTCTCAGACCCGCTCCATCAACATGATTACTGTACGGTATAAGTGAACTCCTTAAAACTAATCTCGGTCGTGATACCCTTATCCTTTTCAGAATTACGATACCCTACAGCGTATACTACGTATTCTCCGGACTTTTCTAGAAGATATGTAAAATCCACTAGTCTTTTACCAGAATAAATGATAGTTTCAAGCATACCGTATTGCTTGGCAATAGCAATATAATCTCTTGCAACATCTGCATGGTCACTATACGCATCCCACTGAGATTTTGAAGCAACTCCACACACATAAGTGTAATCATCACTTGGAGTTACCTCCACTTGCGACCCACTAATGGCAAAAGAAAAATCCATATCTACCGGAGAAGCCTTTAAAGTACGAAACTTGTAAAATTCACCCTTGCCTGTTGTAACCAAGTTCCCCTCTTCGTCCACGTCCATACCAACCACGGCCACATAATAGTCTGTATTATCCCTTAAATCCAGCGAAACATTCTCATCATAAGATGTATTGTAATATCCCTGATATAAGAAGACTCTTGGATCTGTAGCTCCGGAAATAGAAACCATTTGAGTTATATAGTCAAGCATGTTCTCAACTATTTTAGACTCACCATAAGATTCGTACAGTGATGCGGTAAGTAAATCAGTATAATAGTATGCTGATGGGTTTAATGGATCGACTTCGATGCAGGCAGACGATGAAGTTATGTCACTTATAGTAACCGTGAAATTGCTATATGCCGGAGTTGAATCCGAAACTTTACTCTGCACAATTCTAACTATCACTTCAGGAGCTTCATAGCCACTGATAACAACTTTTGCGGTGCGATCTACACCTGTATCATTCTTCCCGATAGATAGTTCAACGGATGTAGAAGTAATATTTTCCAACTCCACCCATTCCGCATCGACATCCACATCCACCAACTTACCATAAGCATTTCCAACAGAAGTATAAGGTATTACACATTCCCCACCTTCCGAGTCGAACTTAATCAATTTGTTTTCAACTTTAATTACGGATGCTTCATCAGAAGAATTGTCTTTTTCCTGGCAAGAAACCAATCCAAGGGCAGATACTACTATAAAAATTCTCTTTAATAATAATTTCATGAATGCTGGTAATTTAAGTTTCGCAATCATTATGACAAAATATAAATAGCCACTTACGAAACCAAATTTATTCATTTACGAACAGCACCTCGATACTATTCACGCTATAAGCAAGATAGTCCACGTTGAGCCTAAACCAAGTGAAAGATTCGTCATCATTTGTTATCGTGTTCGTATATGTATTATTTTCCTCCACGGTAACATTTTTGGCGATGCTATATGTGTTTCCATCCGGTGAAAATTCAACCTTATTATCCCAGTTGCCTGTTCCTATTTCATTATTACCTACTACAACCACTTTTTCAATATAACCTACTGCTTCAGAGGTACCAAGGGTATATTTCATTTTGAATGAAGTCTCACTATACTCTAAATATATCTGCTTTGCATTAAATTTGACATCTATCTTATCTCCTGTCCCATCAGTAGGGGTAGCAGTTAGCGTAAATTCAAGATCAGATACCGTCGTATATTCTGTCACCTCTCCATTGTACTCTGATTTAGCCTTATCAAGAATTGGAGCCATTGTCGTAGGATCAATAACGACCCTGTATTCTTTTTGTGAAGCGGACTTTTGTACGACCTTTATAGTCTTAAGCACCGTTTCCCCACTCTTAATGTCGATATTGGCAGTACGCTTCTGTCCTTCGTTAGCCAAGGCACTATATGATAACTTGCCATCCGCCATGCCCACAGTCAACCATTCGGCATTAGATGTAGCCGTTATGGCAGATGTGGCGAATTTAACAGAATATTCAATCTCCCCGGATGTCGCTGTCGCAGGCAAAAGAAGATCTCCTTCAAGATCAATAGTTAAAGTAACAGATGGATTAATGGTAAATCCGCCCAAATATGGTTTAACGGCTGGACTACTTAGATTATCCATTATCAGTAGCAAATCGCCATTCTTAACCTCTGATGTATTCTCTATAGTGTAGTACTGACCATCAGCATTCGTATTATCGGTAGTAGCAATAGATATGGTCTGTAGTTTGGTAGTATCCGTTCCATTAGCCAATGCAAATGTGAAATCACATGACGAGTTCTTAGAATAGATTCCGAGATTAGCGTATATAACATCTACGCCTTTGAAAGATGCCAATGAATACAGCAATATCTTACCGCCATCAACGTACTCTCCGCCATTAAAGCCTTGCGCTCTTGAATTATCTGATCTGTAATATCCTGTTCCATAATTATACCTTGTAGAGCCAGGCCATGCAAGGCCAAATTTCATTTTACTGCCTTCCGGACCCCACTCCTTTACGCCAGAATAAATATAATTATACTCAAATTTCGCTTGAGACCACTCTTTGCCACCAGTCAAATCGACATCGAAAGACTTTACAACGTCTGTTCCCTTAAAGTTAACAACAGGAGCAGCAATACTACGCCTTTCTATAACGAGGCCCTGCCTTTCATAGATAAGTTCTGCCCTGTCCGTCTTTATGGTAATCTCAACATCGTAAGTTCCCGGATTAGCCTCAAACCATATTACGGCATCTTTCACTGATACACTCTCTGTAGGGGTGACAACTATAGTAGAATAAGGACTCTTACTCGTTATTTCCTGTAGTTGAATATCCTTTGTAATATCGATATAATAAGTCCCTGCAATATCTTTCTTATCTCCTACAGCTTTGATCTCAACATTATTAACTTTGTAATTAGCATATTCATCCGGTACACCTGCAAAAGTCAGTTTTCCGAAACCAAATACATGTGCAAGACTTACCGAAACATTACCAGGTACATTATACTCATCATACTTCGTAATAACTCTTCCTGTGGTGTCTATTAATATAGGCTTAGATATTAATGCATTAGACTCACTGCCCCATGATGACTGTGAGGTTTTCTGTTCATTAGGAATCGTAACGGTAGAAGATGTTAGGTTAGATGCAAATGAGAATGCAGAAGCAGGACAAGCACTATAAAGAACATAATTTTTAGCTATATCATCTTCTGTTATACTCCACAATGTTCCCTTAAAGACAGGATTCGTTGCAGTAGCATCCTCTATCTCAAATTCTGTAGAATAATTACTAGCTAGAGCTCCGTCTTTATCTGCCACTTTAACACTATTTTCCGGAGTATCTTCCTTTGCAATAGCAACTAACAGGGACTCATTGTCATCGAAAGCAATATGATCCTTACCATCGAAATGAGCCTTTGTGCCTTTTTGACCTACTTCAACAGATACTCCAAGATTCAGTTTCCCGTCATTAGCTGAATCCACTTTTTCTAATTCATTTTTATTACATGCTACAATAGATAGCGCTGCAACAAACATATATAATGACTTTTTCATACTACTTGATTTTACCAATTAACATACCCTTCATCATTAATCACAATCGTACCTCCATGTGTACCATATACGTCACGCGCAAGAGAAACGTATTGTGCAGAATAACGACCATCGCTGTTTCTCACGGCTTTTATCAATATGTATCCTTCCATGAAGTCACTCGGAATCTCTGCTGTCACGCTTTGTGCAGTCTCATCAACTACAATATTTAAGTCTTTTGATTCTGCAAGAATATGCGTAGTTTCATCTCCGCCTACTATTGTATAATTCAAGACAAATTTTCCCCCTGGAATAACACTTTGTTCATCAGCACTAACCTTTAATGAAAATGCCTTATCCTTTGCAATTCGAATAACAGTCTCTCCAAGTGTGAAAATATATTCTGTTTCAGTTTCTTCCATTACAAGCACAGGAGCGACTGTTCCAGAGACAGGAACATCTTCCCAATTCTCACCATCGAAAGAAACCTTCCATTTCCCATCCTCTATCTTAAACTGTGGTGTCTTCCCTTTAGCCGGAACCTTCTGTCCATTATCCAACAGGTATTCTCCATTTATGGTCCAATACAAAACACCATCTTCTTCTTTAACACCTATAGTCGGAGTAGCGCCATCCTGTCCATTTTTAATGGTAGCAGATGAACCATCGCTAAAATGTATAATATACCCATCTGTTAAAGTCTCCACGGAGGTTATAGTCACTGCCTTTGCCGCCGCCGCAACCAATTTGCTGATCTCTTCGGCATTCTTATTAGCCTTCTCCTCAAGTTCTGCGACCTTCTTTTCCAAAGTGTCCACTCGATTCTCAAGTTCGTTTGTACATGCGCAGACGGATGCTGCCACCAGTACAGTTAATAACAAATTTTTCATACTCTTTTTATATTTTATGACACATTTTAAAAAGATAAAATAGGGCGACATACATAAGATTGATCTGTCCAATCGGTTTCGAATTCAATCTCTCCGGTATCATAAAGCCAGAAAACACATACATTGCCTTCGCTGTTATTATAGAGAGAAGATGACATTATCTCACATAGTTTAGAACTGCCCCTACTCCCACTAATAACGAACTCTTCTTTTTTATCTGCAGGGACTTTCGACATCACAGAGTTAAGTTTCTCGATAGGATTATATGTTAAACTCAACGTCTCATTTTGCCAGTAGTATGTGATATCACTTGCATAATCACGCATTTTCTTTAAATGCGCTGCCACTTCTCCTCCACCGAAAGCTGCAAGCATATCCCACAACTGGCCAATACTTGGTACATACCATCCGGATGTCCCTTCAGGAGCCGATGGATTAAAGTCCGTCGTGGTAAAGTCAAATGCGGGACAGTTCAAGATCTTATCTCCTGGATATGCTTTCAAAATCTCTTGAGTCCACTGATATCCACTAATGTCAGCATACCAATCTGCGCCTTTTGTTATATTCGGAATGTTTTCAAAATTATAATCAATAGAATACTTTGTTAACGGGTCTTTACCATGGGCTGAACGGATAGCCATTACAAGCCCGTGGTTATATCCGGCAGCCTTTTCCGTATCACTTATCCTAGTCTTATCAGTCTGAAACACTATGCCAATTACAGTCTTGCCTTCCTCTGGCGATGGCTTAGGATTCGCCCATTTGATAGTCAGCCCATCTGACTCATACCCTAAAAAGCCACCATCGCTCCATGTCCCGTCACTATAGTAATAATCTCCTAATTTTACATCTTCAACTGGCTTCACTTTTGCTTTAACAACAATATCGCATTTTGCCTTCATCCCAGCGCACTCAACAGAAAGAACTGCGCTACCTTCCTTTAGACCAGTCACTTTAGCCGCAGTTACATTATCATCCTCCTTGGCATCTATAACCTCATAACCTATAACTCCTTCTCCTTCTATCACGCTCCAACGCATGCTTCTTACTGTTACATTTTCTGGAAGGACCGTCGCCGTCACGATAAACGTTTCCCCTTCGGTAATTTCCTTCGAATGAACATCAAGATTTAGAGATTCTCCCTTAACTTCATGTACATTTACAGTACACTGAGCCTTTATATCCCCTATAGAAGCGGTAATAACTGTTGATCCCTCTGCAAGACCGGTTACTGTACCTCTGTTAATCACTGCTACCTGCTCATCGCTTGAACTCCACTCCACCACCGGAGATGTAGCGTTTGAAGGTTCAACGCTAACCTTAAAGGTGTATGTGTCATTTACATTCAGATCCAATTCACTTTTATCCAGAAACAGTTTTTCAACTTCAATTGGTACGACGGACACGACACATTCCACCATCTTATCCTCTAGCACTGCAACTATCGTAGACGTCCCGAGCGAAAGCCCCTCTAAAGTCAATGTCACACCGTCTTCACCAATCTCTGAGTTCACGATACCGACAACTTTTTCATCAGTACTGGTAAATTCTACTTGGTTCGCTTTCTTTACAGGATCTACATTTAAAGATATTTCTTCTTTACTTTCTATAGGAAGATGCACTTCTGTGGTTACAAATTGTAACTTAATCTCATTTTCTTCTTCTTCTTTTGTAGAATTATTAATATCCTCACATGATGAAAAAAACAGAAGAAGCCCCAAAGGCCACAGAACCTTTTTAATACTCATACGTTATATTATTAATTTACGATCAATCAATAGAACTCAAAATAAAAATCGAAGCTCGCTCGTTTTGCTCTGCAATTTACAAATTGTAAGAAAAAAAATAAAAGATTTTTTTAAAAAAATAGAAGCTGTTTTGAAATGGTTTCCGAATTTTATTATGAAGATTATTCGATTTTGTCTCTTTAGGGCGTTAATGTGTGCACATGCTGATTGTTAATCCGTTATTATCTATGGCAGGTGATTCAGGGGGGCGCAATGACGAGGCCAGGAAAAGAAGTAGCAGGTTATCATTGAAGGTTTCGTAACTTGAGAAATAATTGCTATCTTTGTGCACGAAATCAGCGACTTATGTTATTCAAGGTTTCTCGTTAAGAACGGGATTTAACCTTAGAATGGCATGAACACGTTATTTTTGTTGACAATATAAAACTATAATAATATATGACAAGGCTTGTTTTGAAAGGCTTGGCTTGTATTGTAGCCGGGCTTTTAGTGTCGTTTTCCGTCTTTGCTCAGGAAAATGTCAATCGTGACGGAGCTGGAAAAATCGTCAGAGGCTCCTATGAGGCCAATAGATTGTTTGATAATATCTTCATAGAGGCTGGTGCTGGTGTGAATTCGTGGGTGGGCAACAATACCAACGGCAAGATTGGAGTTGCAACTGACTTGTCCATAGGTAAATGGATCACCCCTTCTGTAGGAGCAAGGCTCTCTTGGAAAGGCTTAAAGAACGGTGCTGAAGGAACTGACGGATTTACCGCAGATGACAATTTTATTTTCAATACCCTTCATTTTGATTTTCTCTGGAATCTGTCAAATGCCATCAGTGGCTACAAAGAGACCCGAACTTGGAATGTGAGCGTATATCCGACATTTGCATTTATGCGCGGTGCAACCAACGATGAACTTGGCGTTGGTGTCGGTCTTCTTAATAATTTCAGGATCAGCAACAGGGTCGGTATCTTCCTTGACCTGTCCACCACATTTACTAAAAACGATTTCCCTAAAGTCAATCCGGATCCAAATGCTATTCTGGGCTTTGTTCCTACCGCAGCTGCCGGTATCTCGGTAAATCTTGGAAAGACTGGGTTTAAGCGTGTTGCTCCGGCAGTAGTGCCACTTCCTTTCACAGAAGACGACTACAATGCACTCAAGACAAGGGTCGCTTCACTCGAGAAGGAAAATAAAGACCTTCGTGCCCAAATAGACGAACTTAAGAATACTGTTCCCGATACCGTGACTGTATTCAAGGCTGGCAATTTGGTTTCTCCGGCTACTCTCTATTTCGAGATCGGCCAGACAGATCTTTCAGAGCGTGAACTCGCTCACCTCGATTTCTATCTCAAGAATATTCTTGAACAAGCTCCTGACAAGACTTTTATTCTTACAGGTTATGCCGACAAAGGCACCGGTTCTGCATCTCGCAACCAGTATCTTTCGTCAAAGCGTGTAGAGAAAGTAAAAGAAATCCTTGTGGAGAAATACGGTGTTGACGCTGACCGTCTTGTAGTAAAAGCCGAAGGTGACAAAGTCAACAGGTTCGCTTCACCAGTACTTAATAGAGTTGTTACTATAGAAACTGAATAAGCAGATGCGATTACCCGCAGAGTGGGAAAGGCAAAGCGGAGTACAGCTTACTTGGCCTGACGAGACGACTCCTTGGTATGAATTGTCCAAAGTTCAAGAGTGTTATGCTAGGATTGCATCGGCGATTTCAGCGCATGAAGATCTTCTGATAGCTTCGGCGGATCCGATAGCTGCACGCTTTAGATTATCCGAATTGACAGAGTCAATGTCTCTGCCTTTGGCATTTGAAAGGATAAGATTTGCGAAAGTCCCGATAAACGATACTTGGGCAAGGGATCATGGCGGCATCTCTGTGCACGGGGATGACGGTGAGATGTACTTGTGTGATTTTGTGTTCAATGGCTGGGGGCTTAAGTTTGCTTCCAATTATGACAATCTTATTACCCGAAGGCTCTATGATGCCGGGGTTTTCACATCCGAGGTGAAGAGAATGGATATGTCTCCTTATGTTCTCGAGGGCGGAAGCATAGACACAGATGGCTGTGGAACTCTTCTTACTACTGCAGAATGTCTTTGCTCTGTCAACCGTAACGAGTATCTTGACCGTGACGGGATTGAGAATGCCTTACACAGTGCCTTAGGCCTAGACAGATTCCTATGGCTTGACAGAGGCGGCATAGCTGGAGACGATACTGACAGCCATGTGGATATATTGGCACGGTTCTGTAACGTAGATACTATAGCGTATACTACCTGTGATGATCCTACTGACGAGAATTATGCAGAACTGAAGGCTATGGAATCCCAACTCAGAACTTTCCATAAGAGAAATGGCCAGCCGTATAGGCTCGTACCGCTTCCGATGCCTCCTGCAATGTATCTTGACGGGTATAGACTTCCGGCTTCTTATGCCAATTTCCTTATAATCAACGGGGCTGTGCTTGTACCTGGCTCCGGTACCGAGACTGATGAGATAGCGAGGCTTCGTCTGCAGGACGTTTTCCCCGACAGGAAGGTGCAGATAATAGATTGCAGGCCTTTACTTTCCGGGCATGGTGGCCTACATTGTGTCACAATGCAGTTCCCAGAGGGGTGGCTGAGATAGCTTTAAACTTATATAGAGATGTCGAAACGAATATTGAAAGTAGGTATGGTTCAGCTCTCGTGTAGTGCTGACATAGCTTCAAACATAAAGAAAATTGAGGAAGGTATAAAGAAATGTGCCTCTGAAGGTGCGCAGCTTGTAGTCCTCCAAGAACTTCACAACGGACTCTATTTCTGTCAGGAGGAGAAGGCAGCTCTTTGCGACCTTGCCGAGCCAATACCAGGGCCGTCGACAGAGCGTTATGGCGCTTTAGCAAAGGGGCTCGGGATCGTGCTTGTCCTGTCTCTCTTTGAGCGCAGAGCTCCAGGCATCTATCACAATACCGCTGTAGTGATAGAGAAAGACGGTTCAATCGCCGGCAAATACAGAAAAATGCATATTCCCGATGATCCGTGCTATTATGAGAAGTTCTATTTCACTCCTGGTGATCTTGGTTTCAATCCGGTTCATACTTCCGTCGGGGATTTGGGCGTACTCGTATGCTGGGACCAGTGGTATCCTGAAGCTGCTCGGGCAATGGCTCTTGCGGGTGCAGAGATACTCTTGTATCCTACAGCAATTGGCGGTGTAGCTACTGATTCTCATGATGAACAGCAGCTTCAGAGGCAGGCTTGGCAGCTTGTCCAGAGAGGTCATGCTGTAGCCAACGGCCTTCCGGTCATCACAGTCAACAGAGTCGGTCATGAAGACGATCTTTCCGGGACTACTCCCGGCCTTGAATTCTGGGGCAACTCCTTTGCTGCAGGACCTCAGGGTGAAATCCTTGCGCAGCTAAGTGACACTCAGGAGGAAATACGCGTAGTTGATATCGATATGGACAGGACAGAGTATGTTCGCCGTGGCTGGCCTTTCCTAAGGGATAGACGCATAGATGCATACGACCCTCTACTAAAGAGATACGGGAAATAAACTTACAGGGTGTAATTAATCCCTTTTTGAGGACTTTGCACATAGATAACGGGTGAGCCATCATGACTCACCCGTTTTTTGTGTTTGCATGTCTCCCGACGTAATATTTCATAAGGTCTATGCTTTATTTCTTAAGGTCTATTTCCTTTTATTCCATGCATCGATTCCAGACTGGAGGAAGCTAACGAAGCCATCGACATCAAGGTTATATCCTCTTACGGGTGTGAGCTGCGTACCGTCCGGTGAAAGTATCACGTAGTTTGGCTGGGCATTTACATTGAACCTTTCCCTGACATAATAGGAATTGATCCTGCCCATATCCTTGAGCATGCGTCCGTTCTCTGCCTTTACCCAGTCACTTTCAGGCATCCTTGTCTTGTCGTCTGTATACAAAGCGACAATGACAAACTCATTTCTCAGCATGGAGAGGACAGTGGGATCACTCCATACCCTCTGTTCCATCTCACGGCAATTGACACATCCGTGTCCTGTAATGTCGACGAAGACCGGCTTGCCTTCTTTCCTGGCGGCATCAAGCCCCTCTTCGAGATTGAAATATCCGCTGAGTGACAGAGGCAGGGTAAGTCCGTATTTGTTCTCGATTTCTATCTCATCGGTCGCCTTCTGCACAACTCCTGATGAAAGTACGAAATCCTGGCTTTCAATAGGCGGAAGATATCCGGAAAGTGCTTTGAGCGGTGCTCCGAACATACCAGGTATAAGACAGACGACAAAAGTTAAGTCTATGATTGCAAGGAAAAGCCTTGTTACTCCTATCTTTCCGTCTGGAAGGGCATCGTCATTCTTGAACTTTATTTTCCCCAGTAGATACAAGCCAAGCAGGGAGAATACTGCAATCCATATGGCAAGGTATATGTCCCTGTCGAGAAGTCCCCAATGGTAGGTCTGGTCGGCTACGGAGAGGAATTTCAGACCGAGGGCTATCTCTATGAAGCCGAGGACTACCTTTACAGAGTTGAGCCAGCTACCGCTCTTGAGCCTCTTGAGCAGGGAAGGGAAGAGGGCCAGTACTGTGAAAGGAAGTGCAAATGCTACCGAGAAAGCAAGCATTGTCACCATGGGTGTCCAAAACTCTCCCTGTGTGGACTTGATCAGTACGGAACCGACTATCGGTCCTGTGCATGAGAATGACACAAGTACCAATGTAAGGGCCATGAAGAAGATTCCTGCAAGTCCGCCCTTGTCTGCGTTCCTGTCGCTTTTGTTGACAAGAGACGAGGGGAGTGTAATCTCGAATGCTCCGAAGAACGAGGCTGCGAATAGCATGAAGATTATGAAGAACAATATGTTCGGCAACCAGTGTGTAGAAAGCCAGTTGAATATGTCTGCTGTCACGGTATCTCCGCCGACAAGCCATGTGACACCGATAATGACGCATATAGGCACCGTATACAGCAATACGATGAACAGACCGTACATGAAGGCCTTGAACCTGCCCTGGGCAGGAGAGGACGAGCCTTTCATGAAGAAGGACACAGTCATGGGCACCATGGGGAAGACGCAGGGAGTGAGTAGCATGGCAAAGCCCCAAAGGATAGCTTCGATGAGCAAAGACCATATGCTGGAAGTAGCTTGATGTCCATTCTCTATCTTTGAGGTAACTGTTGTTGCCGAATGGTTGCCAACTGATGGATCAATGCCGTCAGTCGTAGATTTAGCTTCAGCTGACTTGTTGCTTGAAGTATCAAAGTTGTCTCCAGGGCTTGTAGAAGCCATATTCGCGACTTCTGATGGCGTGAAGGTGATACTAAAAGCGTATTGCTCTGGGGAAGCGCAATATCGCTTATTGCAACTTCTCCACTCAATCTCTCCCTGTACAGTAAATTTAGTATCAGATTTGAATCTGAATTTCTGTCCTATACGTATCTTTGAATAGAAGACTTTGTCTCCATGCTGGTCAACTGACGGTTTTATAATGTCGTACAACTCACCCTCTGTCTTAATCCCCTCAGGTGCATCAAATACTATAGTCGGGGGATTGTTTGGATTTGAGGCACTGTATGTATGCCATCCGTCTATTATGTTGCCTGAGAAAATAATTTCGTACAAATCATCCTCTATGGCCTTGCCGGAGGCTTTCCACTCAATTGTCTTCTCCGGAGCTTGGGCAAATGCATTTACGAGCCCAATCAAGGCTATCGCGGATGCTATCAGAAATCTTTTTACCATCCGTCTATATATTATTTTGCGTAAGCAACGGACCTTGTCTCCCTTATGACAGTGATTTTGACCTGTCCAGGATATGTCATCTCGTTTTGTATCTTTGCGGCAATGTCTGAAGAGAGTTTTCCTGCCTGCTCATCGCTTACTTCTTCTGCCCCTACGATGACACGAAGCTCTCTTCCGGCCTGTATAGCATAGCTCTTGGTAACTCCAGGATAAGATGCTGCAAGGTCTTCCATTCCTTTAAGCCTCTTTATGTAGGACTCTATGACTTCACGTCTTGCACCTGGTCTTGCTCCTGAGATAGCATCGCCTACCATCACGATAGGTGCGATAAGTGTTGTCATCTCTGTCTCTTCGTGGTGTGAGCCGATTGCGTTGCAGATCTCAGGTCTCTCTTTGTATTGTTCAGCCAGTTTCATGCCGAGTAGCGCATGAGGAAGCTCGGGATCGTCCTCAGAAACTTTGCCTATATCATGGAGAAGGCCAGCTCTTTTGGCGATCTTGGGGTTAAGCCCAAGTTCTGAAGCCATGATTGAGCATATATTTGCAACTTCCCTTGAATGCTGCAGAAGGTTCTGCCCGTATGAAGAACGGTATTTCATTCTTCCGATCAGCTTCACAAGCTCTATATTCATGCCGTGGATTCCGAGGTCTATGCAAGTCCGCTTTCCTGTCTCAAGAATCTCGTCTTCAAGCTGTTTCCTTACTTTGGCCACAACTTCCTCTATGCGGGCTGGATGAATCCTTCCGTCAATCACGAGCTGATGAAGGGCAAGCCTTGCAACCTCCCTCCTTACAGGGTCAAATGCCGAGAGTAGTATGGCATCCGGTGTGTCATCTACAACTATCTCCACACCTGTAGTAGCCTCAAGCGCACGGATATTACGCCCCTCGCGCCCTATGATGCGTCCCTTAATCTCGTCATTGTCGATAGGGAACGTCGTGACTGCATTTTCTATCGCTGTCTCTGTGGCAGTCCTCTGTATCGTAGTGATTACTATTCTCTTGGCTTCTTTTGCAGCATTCAGCCTTGCATCATCGATTGTGTCGTTTATATAGGCCTGAGCCTCGCTTCGTGCCTCAGCTTTCATATTCTCCATGAGAAGATTCTTGGCCTCAGTGGCGCTCATTCCGGCAATGTTCTCAATCTGCTTGTTAGCTTCCTTGCGAAGAGTCTCGCATTCTTCAAGTTTCTTGTCAAGCATCTCTTTCTGTGCAGCGACAGAGTTTTTTGCTGCCTCCACTTCCTTAAGCCTGCGCTGCAGTTCATTATTCTGCTGAGCAAGGTTGTTCTCCTTCTGCCTCAAGCGGTTCTCATTCTCTTTGAGCTGTGCGTTTTTTTCGCTAACATATTGATCGTGACTGCTTTTGAGCTGAAGAAATTTCTCCTTTGCCTGAAGGATCTTCTCTTTCTTTATGTTCTCGGCCTCATTCTCGGCTTTTGCGATGATCTCGTCTTTCCTGCCGTTCATTATAGCCCTGTGTATGGCTATATAGACTATTATCGCGATTGCAGCAGATATTATTGCTGCTCCGATGGTTATCAAGATATACATATATCAAATGTTTAAATTTTCAACATAAACCCTCATCGGTATCCATGGCTGTGCAAGGATAACCTTGACTGGCTTCTTGTGCATAAGGCGGCAACTATAAAAAACAAAATCCGACCTCGAGGGGGATCATGTGATCCACACCTTTGCGGTCGGATAAAAATAAGCCGTCAGCCTTTCGTCAGAAAATCTTAAATGATAAGATTTGGGCTCCGTCCGGTTCAACAATCCTATGTTCTGACATAGCAGAATCTCTTGTCTCCAAGATACTTAGGCCTGCGCATCCCCGAATCGAGTTAACCCGGTTCCGAAGAACGTGTTGTTTTCAGCGAGTAATGGCCGCCGGCTAACCAATCTTCTCTATATAGGCATCTGTCTCGTCCTTAAGTCTCTTTATACTTTCTTCAAGGGTGGCTCTTGCCTCCTTCTCCTTTGTCTCCGATATACTTACATTGAAGGCGACGAGTGACAGGAGATCTATCTCAGCCCTATTCGGAAATCTCTTGGTGTAGGTGTCTATAAGCTTGTTCAATGCGAATGATGCCTTCCGGAACAAAGCTTCCTGCTCAGGATCTTCCGCTGTCATCTCATATATCCTAGACCCTATCCTTATATTGATCTTCTGGCTCATCTCAATTCTCCAACAGCGATATGCATCGATCTATCTCTTTGATAAGTCCAACAATCTTCGTTCGTGCCGATGTCTCATCACCGGCCTGTATCTTGAAGGCCCCCGATAACTTAAGGTTCTCGATCTGTCTTTCTAAAACCGCAATATGTTCTCGACATGATGCCAATTCACATCTGGATGCTTCAAGATCGGCTTCCGCCTGTCTCCTTCCCACCTTTTCTCTCTCATACAGGGCAATTAGCGTCTTGAAATTGTCTGTGATCTTTTCGAGCATACTCATACTCTTTGGTTACATGCCGATTGCAAAATTAGAAAATTTATTGATAATAACATAGTAGGCCAAAATGTTTTTTATCAATAATCCAACTCTTGCATGCTTTAATCCCACAATTTCTACCCCTCGGCCGTGACATAAGAAAGCCAACCGTAAACCTTGCGATTACGGTTGGCTATATGTAGTATCAGATACTTAGACTACAGCTGAGGACCGGCTTTAACAAGAGCCTTACCTGCCTTGTTGCCTTCGTACTTGACGAAGTTCTTGATGAACCTGCCTGCGAGATCCTTAGCCTTTGCATCCCAGTCAGCGGCATTTGCATAAGTGTCGCGAGGATCAAGGATGTGAGGATCAACGCCTTCAAGCTTGGTAGGAACTACGAAGTTGAAGTAAGGTATAGTCTTGGTAGGAGCGCTGTCGATGCTGTGATCGAGAATAGCATCAATGATGCCTCTAGTATCACGGATAGAGATACGCTTACCTGTTCCGTTCCAGCCGGTGTTGACGAGGTAAGCCTTTGCACCGCTCTTCTTCATATGACGTACAAGCTCTTCTGCGTACTTTGTAGGATGAAGCTCGAGGAATGCCTGACCGAAGCATGCTGAGAATGTAGGGGTAGGCTCGGTGATTCCGCGCTCAGTACCTGCAAGCTTGGCTGTGAAGCCAGAGAGGAAGTAGTACTTTGTCTGCTCAGGATCGAGGATGGATACCGGAGGAAGTACTCCGAATGCATCTGCAGAAAGGAAGATAACCTGCTTTGCTGCAGGACCGTGAGAGATAGGACGTACAATGTTCTTGATGTGATAGATAGGGTAGGATACACGAGTGTTCTCTGTAACGCTCTTGTCAGCGAAATCTATCTTGCCATTTGCGTCAACAGTAACGTTCTCAAGAAGAGCATCGCGAGTGATGGCACCGTAGATATCCGGTTCAGAATCCTTGTCGAGGTTGATTACTTTAGCATAGCAGCCGCCTTCGAGGTTGAAGATTCCGTTGTTGTCCCAACCGTGCTCGTCATCACCGATAAGAAGACGCTTAGGGTCAGTAGAAAGGGTGGTCTTGCCGGTTCCTGAGAGGCCGAAGAAGATAGCCGTATTCTCACCGTTCTTGTCTGTGTTGGCAGAGCAGTGCATGGAAGCTATGCCCTTGAGAGGAAGGAAGTAGTTCATCATAGAGAACATACCCTTCTTCATCTCACCACCGTACCATGTATTGAGGATAACCTGTTCCTTAGAAGTAACGTTGAACATTACGGCAGTCTCACTGCGGAGACCAAGCTCCTTGTAATTCTCAACCTTAGCCTTGGCAGCGCAATATACTACGAAATCAGGCTCCTGATCGAACTCTTTCTGGTTCTTCGGACGAATGAACATGTTGGTCACGAAATGTGCCTGCCATGCTACTTCCATGATGAAACGAACCTTCAGACGGGTATTTTCGTTGGCACCGCAGAAACCATCAACAACGAACAGACGCTTGCCGGAGAGCTCGTCAGTAGCGAGTTTCTTGCAAGCTTTCCATGTCTTCTCTGAAGCCGGATGGTTGTCGTTAGGATACTCCGGAGTATTCCACCAAACGGTGTCCTTGGAGGTCTTGTCCATAACGATGTATTTGTCCTTAGGAGAACGTCCAGTGTAGATACCGGTCATAACGTTCACGGCTCCGAGTTCAGTTACCTGTCCTTTCTCGTATCCGGTAAGGTCAGGCCTTGTCTCTTCGTTGAAGAGAACCTCATAAGTAGGGTTGTAGAGGATCTCCTTGACCCTCTTGATTCCGTACTTGCTTAAATCCAATGTTGGCATAAAATAATATTTTTAAATATTATAACTTTCTTTTGTTAAATCCGGCTGCAAAATTAAAATAAATTTGGAATTGCAAGCCTATTTTCCTGAGATAATTTTGAAAATCCCAAGAATTTGCATATGCAAATATTCTGCCAATCCTAAGGATGTGTCTTGCTTGGGCATATTTTGCATAATGATTTCAGAATCTTAGTTCAAGTCCTATGTTGACAACAAATCGGTTGGGCGATCTGACGATATTGCCACTCGCATCTTGGATATTTCTATGTGTCATTCTCCAGATGGTGTCTACACGGAGAATGTTGAAAATGTTGGAGATTCCGCATCCCATCTCGACATAAGGTTTGTTGAGAGACCCCATGCCACTCGGAAATAGGAGGGGAGCTCCTGGGGCTCTGTCACTTGTCAATATGCCATTGTTCTTCTCTGAAAGAGTTCCATATGCTGCTTTCAGCGATATTATCTCTCTCCAGCGAAGCCGCTTCAGAATTGGTATCTTACCAAGGAAGAACCCACCGAAATTGTGCTCGTAGAAAAGGGTCGTCCATGTGTCCGAGGCAAATTCATAGAATTCCATACATGAAAATGCCTTAGGGTCATTTATATATGTGCCGTTGCCTTCATGCAACTTCAGCATGGGATAGGGGACTACTCCTATGAGCTTGCCGATGGTAAATTTGAATGAGGATGTCCCAATCGGTGGAAGCGGTAATTTATAGTCTACTGTCACTTCTGAACGGAAATATGTGTATTCGTTCTTTCCGATGCCCTTTAGAGACCCGAGTAAATCCAAGGTTACTACTGGGTGGTCCGAATGCAGGTAAGACTTGTCGAACACCCCTCTTGCCACTGTCTCGTCTTTGGAGAATCGGGCTGTTATCCGCACGTCGTTGGCTCCGACAGAATTGACGGCAGTCGTGTCATATCCACCTGACGGGTTCTCCCTGACGCGGAGCATAGGAACGAATTCATTTGCATAGATCCTGCGGAATTCCAATGCCGAAGAGGTGTTGAGCCATGGTCTTATCTCCCAGTCATATCGGAGAGAATAGTCGTTGACCATGCTCCGTTTGCCGCTTCCCTTGCGAGTGAGTAGGGAAGTGAGCAGGGATGCTTCGTTGAATGCCTTCGTGCCGGCCCCGAGCTGGAGAATATCCCTTTTTCCAGACAGGGTAAGCTTCATCGTAGGTTGTCTGCGGATCATCCATTCGAGCGAGCCGCCTCCTTTGAAGCTTCTGTCCTTGAATCCGTAAGCGCCAAAGGCAGTTAGCCTAAACCTACGGCTTATCTCCGGAGTCGTCCTTATGCCGAATTGCACGCGGTTGCCTTCGATAGAATTGAAACTGTAGATCTTCCCGTAAGGACCGAAGCCCAAATATTTTGTCTCGAAGTATCCTGTCACAACGGTATTTACTATGTTATAGATATTGTTGTATAAGGGGACAGTCTTGATCGAGTCGACCATTTTATATATGTCAGCCTCCTTTTCAGAGAGCCTGTATGGCCTTGCGCTCTCCCACCATTCTTCGTCTTTGCGTCCGGCATCAGGGGCAACGCTTATCCGGTTGTCTGCCGTATTGGCGAGAGTCCTTGCCTCCTTGCCGAGAACTGGATTCATATAGTCTATCTGCCTGTTGCCGAGAAATGACATCATCTTGGAAGAGTCCCTCATCGTGACGGAGAAATCTACATACAACTTGTCCTGCAAGTAGAACCATACCGAGTCACCGAGCTTTTGGTCCGTGCGGTCTATCACAAGATCTCTGATCCAGTTGATATTGGCCCCTCTTCGGAGCTTGGCATGGAGTTCCCTTAGGGCGAAGTCTTCGGCATCTATTGCCATCTCACCGTCAAATACTGACGAAGATACTCCTTTCCTCGGATGAAATCTGATCTTCCATGTTTTGCGACCGTCTATCATGAGGCTGTCCACAAGAAAATAATTGTAATATGTCTCGCCGGAAGAGGATAGAGGTGAGGGAATCTGTACGTTGAACGCGTTTATGAAATTGTCGTAGAAATTGGTCTTGAGGTGCATGCTGCCTGTGAACTGGGAGATTGCATTGTCCTCGTTGAGTCCGGATATTCTTGAGGCTACAATTACCTCCTTGTTCAGATTGAGTGGGATGCTGTGGAAACGTCTTGCTCTTGTCTCCGATATCATTACTGGAAGATAAGGAGTACCCGAGATTACAGATGTGTCCATATAGTCGAACACGAAGCCGAAGTTCTTGCGTATAAGCTTATTCTGTATCTGTTCGTCGGCATTGGCAAGGTCGAGTTCCATCTTGGTATAAGTGTCGCATGCATATGCCTGCCTTTGCTCGGGGTCATTGTTCTTCTTGTTCTTGTTGATCTGTGAGAGAATCCACCTGATGTATCTGTTGTCGGGTTTCACGACAGCCGCATTGATGGCAGAAGAGGCCGGCTGCAGGCGGAAATCTACCTCGCTGAATGCTCCTCTGCTTATGCGTATCTCCTGGCCTTCGTATCCAAGAAGCGATGCGCACAGCATAGTGGCGGTAGAGTCCCTTGTCTCCATGAAATAATATCCGTCAAGGTCAGAACTGACTCCGATAGTCGTGCCCTTGAAGAAGACAGCGACAAATGGCAGCCCTTCACCGCTCGCAGCATCTGTCACCCTTCCCTTGACCTTGGTAGTCTGGGCTGCCGCTGACAAACCCGTTGCAAGAACAACCGCAATCCACAATATATATATGTAAGTCCACCTAAACATTTTATTACACGAACATTGTGCAATATGGTGCTACAGGCTGAAAGTCTTGTCGATAACCTCTTCTACGATATCAGGGAAATAAGCCATCTCCAATTCGTGTTCCTTGGCTGCTATATCGTCCGGGCTGTCATCCGGGTCGATTGCGACAGATCGCTGGGCTATGATCTCCCCTCCGTCAACTTTATTAGAGACATAGTGCACTGTCATACCGGTCTCTTTCTCTCCGGCCGCCTTGACAGCTTCATGCACATGATGCCCGTACATCCCTATGCCTCCAAATTTTGGAAGCAGGGCTGGATGCAGATTGATGATCTTGCCCGGATATGCGGATATAAGAAAATCAGGCACAACGAGAAGGAAGCCAGCAAGGACTATGAAGTCCGTTTTGTATTCATGCAGTACAGGCATCAGTACAGAAGGATCGTTAAATTCCTTCTTTGGAAGGATCTTTGTCGGAATACTATATTTCTCTGCCCGCACAAGTGCGTATGCGTCCGGCCTGTTGCTAAGTACTAGGACAGGCCGTATCTTGTCGGAGCCTTCAAAATGCTTTATAAGAGCCTCACAGTTCGAGCCACTGCCTGAAACGAATATTGCAACGTTAACCATGTCTTCAAATTTTACAGGAAGCAAAATTAATATAATTTCTGTTATATGATTCCCGATGCTCAAGGACTATGATTGCACTTGTTGCAGGGAGTGCTTGGCTTGGCTGACAACGTCCGCTCACTATCGACATACCTTCACGAGGTATATGACTGCAATTACGAGGGCAAGTATCGCAATAGGCACTATGATTTTCCAAGCCTTTGGCTTATCCTTGTAAGGGTCAGCAAGCCGAAGTTTCGGATATTTGGCGACAGTGGTAAGTTTCTTGCCAAAAAGAATATTCACAGAGATTCTTGCATTGATTGCCCAACCGTTGGCATTGAGAATAGGTCCGAGATCACGTTTTCTTAACTTAAGCCATGCCGAGAGGCAAGACGGACCTGAGATTACGATCACAATTCCGCATAAGGCTGCTAACTGTATAAGGAAAGGTGTCGTCTTGATGCCTGTAAGTATGCTGGTTATGAATGAGCCTATGTAGCCTATGGCCATACCTATGGCGGCAAATATTCCGGCAAATTTTGCTATATCGAAAGCTTGTTGTTTCTTTGCTGGGTCAGTCGGTGCAGTTCCGGCTGCCCCAGCAGTGGCTGAAGGGGCAGTCTGAGCGGCAGACTTTACCTGAGCCTGAAGACCGGCTGTGACTTTGGCATCTTTCTCAGCGGCAGATTTGTTCAGAAGACCAGCGCAGAATTGTCCTGCTTTGCGGTAAGGAGCCCAGAACGCCTGTCCGAGATTGATGGGATTGTCCACTATCCTGGTGACCGTGGCATTCCACTCATTTTCCTCGAGGTCATAGAAGAGGCCGTTCTTGCCGGGGCGCAAGGAAGCGATATCCCCGTCTGTCATAGCGGCGACTATATTCATTGTCTCTGTCCCTGATTTGGATGTGCATTGGCAATATATGAGGAACATTCCGCTAAGTGCTGGTATGTCGGCCTGCCTAGACGGGTCATTTACCTTGATACACAGGTCGCAGCACCTTTGGTCAATGTACAGACGCCCCTGCTCGAAGAGAGCTCGCTTTCCTGGTGCTCTCTCATAGAAGTCGCTCATTATCACGAAGTTCTTGAGAATCCTAAAGAAATCTCTCTTGAGCAGAAGAAAATCAAGAACCGCCTCTATAGCTTCGGATTCATCTTTGAGAGCGAGATCCTCTGCAATCAAGGCGTCAATTGAGTCCTTAGGTACAGAAAGCAGAATATCATCGATTCTATTGATACCGAGCGAAGCGACTGACTTGCCTTTCTCGGCATGGAGCCAGGCTTCGTATCCTGTAAATGACTTCTTGGCAGCATTCCATCCTGCCTCATCAAGACTTCCGTCCTCTGATGCATTGCCAAGGACTAGTGCTGCAAAGGCAATGAACCTGCCTTGCCATGCCGGATTGAGGGCGTTGAAATGTATGATTCCTGCAGCTTCCGGTTTTGCGATCGGGCATGCTTCTATCTGCTCTATGGAAGTGATGACTACTTCAGCCTCCTTTGCCGCGATGCTGTCGAAGCGGATAAGGCGGCAGCGTGTGAAGAAGTCGTCAACTTTGTCCCTGATTGCGGCAAAAGTTTCATATGCCTTGGAGGTTTTATCATTGTAGGGAAGAGTCTCAGGAGACTCACCGGAGTGATACCATGACGAGTAGTCAGAGCAGGCTGAATAAAAATTTCCTATTAGAGTAGAGTCTATTCCATCTTCTCCGCTTCTGTCAGGTACATGTCCTATAGTAGTCATGCAGTCCCGGATGACCTGTTTGATGGCCTCATCGTCTGTGGATGATGGCGTTATGACACCGTCTCCATTGAATCTTGTCCCGTCAAAAATGTTCTTGCCGTCAGATACGTCTTCTATGGATATGGCAGCAGCCTCCGGACAGCCTTTATTTTCCAATATCTTCTTTGCAGAATTGTATATGCGTCTGCCATGTATATCAGTGATATCGATGGCATCTAGAGCTATACTACCGTCTTCATCGAGAATCAGATCTTTGTCTTTGAGCAGGGGAGTGAGGCCTTTGGCTGTCTTCATCACATCATCGGCAGATATGTAGCCGTCTCCTGTGACGTCAAGAATCTTCAGAGTACGTGGATCTATTCTAAGCTCGGATGCCGGACAACCCAAGACTGTCCAACATGTTCTGTCGAGTTCTCCGAGATGTGCTATGTCTTCTCCGCTGCAGATTCGTACGCGGATTGTCCCGCCAAGGGAGCAGAACTGCCATTTGTATCTTTCAGTTGCCATAAGATAATCATTTATTGTCGCTGTAGCTCTTGAGGGCTAAGTGTCGCACTATCATCACAAAACCACCAGTCAATATAAGGTTGAGCACGATTGTCAGCACAGATATGAGCAGTGCCGGACCACCAAGACTGTATCCTATTGCTATGAATATGACACCGGCCCCGACTTCTCCTCTTGTGAACATGCCGATTGAAAGGGCGAGCCTTTCTGAAAATTTCCTGTCACGATAGAAGAATATGGGCATCAGTTTCCCTATGTTTGAGAGAGTTGATACCGCGACGACATGCAGTGCGATCATTCCCCAAGACATCATGGGCATTGAACCGGTAATGGACGTTGCGTCATCGCCGGCATTAAGGTCGATGCTGATAAAGAGTGGCATGCTGATGCCTACAAGGAACATAAATAGATAGGATATCGCTGTCGAGACCCGGTATTCAGTGCGAGACTCGGTGTGCCGTGGAGTCATTATCATACCCATGACGAATGCAGGTAGCAGCACTTCTATATGTACGGCATCTTCGGCTCCCAAGAAATGCTTTGAGGCAAGGTAAATGCCTTGTGTCACGGCAATGACTGCTACTGAGTAGGCGAGTATGGCTTTCCAGTCCTGCCTTATGTTGAAAGAGGACATTTTCTTCCATCCGAAGGCGAGCAGTAGCACGACAACTCCTAAGATTACTCCCATCTGCCACTTCATTCCTATCATCAGTATCTGAAGAGGGATCATCAGCAGTATGGTATCGAGGTCATCGAAGATTGCGAGAACCTGTATCTTCTTGTACATCCAGCTGGACTTGAGATTCATCGCAGCAAGCATGGTAAATAGGATTCCGGCAGATGTCGGTGCCGCAAACCGGCTCATCAGCAGATTTTCCTTCCATGCCTCCCAGCTTCCCCAATATTCTGGTGGAAGGAGTACGAAGACGTAGTACAAGGCAATCAGAAGCCACGGCATAGCAGCCGTAACCATGGCTATGAAGTAGTCGAGTGCATAAGAGCGGAGTCTGCTCCTGTCAAGCTCGAATTCTCGTCCGACATTGATCATTATGAATGCAAGACATACATAGAGCAAGGTGTCTGTGATACCCTTTACCGTATGATATGAGTTTCCTGCAACGTGGGGCAAGAGCTGTGAGGCTACAAGTCCTATGATAAGGAACAGCGAGAATGTCAGTACTTTCTTCATCTTCTAATACTTGAGTGACATCTCATCGAGATACAGAGCTGTGCCGTTGCCTCCAGTGAAATAGTCTCCGTAACGGCTTGCAGCAGCTACAATTACTATTACGCTTGGAGTCCTGTCGTTGAAATATTCAATGTCAATGTTGAATTCCCTGTAGTTGTCCATCCACTCGCTGAACTCGAAGTTGCCGCGTCCGATGATTGCCGGATCATTGTCGAAATCTATGAACTGTTTCTTGTCATTGATCACATGGAAACGCCCCTTCTCATCTATTGCCCCTTCGGGATATCCGTCCCATTTGTTCTTGTCCCAGTCAGCGAGGAATATCTGAATCTGTCCGGTATCCATGCTGCCGAGCAGATGCTTGTACTCATCATTTTTCGCTATGTCTATCTTGACAGGCTGGTAGCAATAATATCCGTGTAGGGATTTCGGCCTTGCAGAGAACGGAATACCCCAAGCAATCTCGGCACCGCTTGTTCCGTTAGTCTTGATGAACTCACCTGTAAACAAAGTACCTGTAGCGAACTGGATAAGCACGTTCTTACTTTCGAGCTTTGCCGCCTTCTTGCCTTGCCCAGGTACAGCCACGAATGTGGAATCTGGAGTAGTGACGCTTACTGTGACTCCAATTTTGATGTTTGGAGTAGCCCAAATGCTTTTCTCAGAGTCAGATACATTCCTCCCATATACTCTCCACAGATCTCCTTCTTTGTACCAGTCGTCAATGCTCATATTGTAGAGTTGCGGCTCTGGAGAAGGGGCCTGCCCCTTTACGGCTATGATCTTCCATTCATAAGTCCTAAATGCCTGAAGCCTAATGGTGAGGGTATCTGTCAGATTGACCTTGTCTCCGGCAGCAAGAAGACTCTGAATCCCTTTAGTCGCTGAAGAGTATTTTACCTTGGATATCGTAAGAGACGAAAAATCATCTGTCTCCTCCGGCATCGTCACCGTTACAGTCAACATTGATGTGTTGATAGATGAACTTATCTGACCTTCGATCTCGAAAGTCTCGAAGCCTGCTACGTCGTCAGGAAGCATCATGTCATTGTCAATCTTGCAGGCACCGGCTGCCATGGCCAGTCCTAACCAAAGAAGAAGGCGTCTCATCTACTGTGCCCTCCCGACTTGAAAGTAGTACATGATAGAGAAGCTGAGTCCCAACAGATTAGGCTTGAATGTAGTGCCGAAATGTGACAGAGAACTCGTGTATACCTGATTTTTGGTCTGTTTGGTATAGGAATAGTTGCATTCCAATACGCTCAAGGCTAATTCAAATGACAAATTGTTAGTAAGGAAAGCTGTAATGCCCGGATATAGTCCGATATTAAGGGCATATGAGTCGGAGAATGTACCGTCTTTCTCACCATTTTTCATCTGGAAGGATTTGCCTTGCGATACTGTGCCTCCTAACCTCACTTCATTGAAAAGGCCGAAAACCCTGCTTCCGAAGAGCGGAATATAGTTGCGTACAGCAAGTTGCCCGGAATATCCCTGGCTCTTGAGATAACGGTTGGACAAGTCAAAGTTGTTCTCAGAGTCAAGGCTCAGAGACGCCCCGTCCACGTTGAGTGCTGAGTAATTGTATCCGAACCTTGCTCCGATGGCCGTGTTGTTGCTTATGAAGTAGAAAACTGCCGGAGAAATCTTCACTGTGGAAAGGTCTCCCTGCAACCCTGTAAGCAAGGACGCTATCTCGTAACCGACATCACCGTTGCCGGCGGAATAATGGCTGTACGAAATTGATATCCCAGCATTCATCATTCCTTTGGGGACAAATACTGCGCTCGCGTTCCCTAGACCGCGGTCAAATCTTTTCTTAGGCGTGCCTGCATAAGATGTGCATACGGCTGCAAGCAATAGAACCAAGACTGCCAATCGCTTCATCTTCTTGTTTTTTTACTTGTTAAATCAGACAAAAGTATGATAATATTTTGATATGGGCAACATCTTAGACCGTAGGAAAAAATTAATGCCATTAATAATTACAGGATTGTATGGATTTTGCTATCTTTGCAAGATACAATAATAAAAAGGACTAATTATGGCTTACAAAATTTCTGAAACAGACTGTGTCGCTTGTGGCACTTGTATAGGTGAATGCCCTGCAGGCGCAATCTCTGAAGGTGATGTATATCACATTGATCCCAATCTTTGCATAGACTGCGGCACATGTGCAAGCGTATGCCCTGCTGGAGCAATCCATCCTGCAGATGAGTAGCAGCACAAATGAAGCCTTATAGGCTTACGAATACATAAAAGAAAGACGATTAGAAATTTCTAATCGTCTTTCTGCTTTTTTAGAAACTGTTTGAAATTTAGAAGTTGTTTTGAAAAGTTTCAACTCTTGGTCCTTTCAGGCCATTTTTATCTTTGTCATCAGTCGAGCACCTCCAATACATTTCTTTCTCCAAAGTCGGAACTGCCTCGTCAGACTTTGGTCGTCAGTTAGCTCGGCTTCTTATTAGGTTGATACTATAGACACATAAAAGGGACGGCTCACTCGAGCCGTCCCTAAGTATTCAGCTAGTCTCAGGGTCTAGCTTTAGAAATGTCTTTTTATTCTTTGTCAGAAGCCTCCTCAGGGCGCATGATTATTGTTTTGGCGGATTTGGAGGCAAGTGTTGTCTTCAGTATCGCTGAGACATCCTCCGGCTTCAATGCCTTGATAGCTTCTTCGTAGTCCTTGTCATAGTCGATGCCGTAAAGCTCTATATATCGTAGAGATGTCTGCCACCAGCCATTTTTAATCCTTGACTCATGGAGGTTCTTGTCGAGGTTCTTCACGGCCATGTCGAACTCATCTTTTGTCGGGCCTATATTGGCCAGAGAATCAAGTCCTTCGTGGCTGAGTTTCACAAGCTTGTCGGCTGACTCAGGGTTGGTCTCGAACGATATCTGGAATGAAGCCTCGACATGAGGCAAGATACTACTTACACTTCCATAAGTCGAAGCTCCATAAGTACCACCTTCCTCTTCTCTTAGGCTCTTTGTGTATCTCATGTCAAGTATATAGGAAGCTGCAGAGAGTGCTATGTCCTCTTTTACTGTATATTCCTTGAGAGGTGCATTGAAAAACTCAACAACGGTTACCTTTGGAGTTTGCATTGCGACAGTGAAGTCCTCAACTACGGTGCCCGGAAGGTAGTCGGTCTTGGGATCTGTCCACTTCAGAGGCTTGCGGCCTTTCTTGATGGATCCGAGATATTTCTCCACAAGGGGAAGAAGTTCATCTGTGTTGAAGTCTCCGCAGAATATTACTGTAGCACCTGCAGCATCGTTGAATAGCATCTTGTAATCTTTCTCGATAGTAGCAAGGTTGGCTTCTTCAAGAATCTCTTCCGAGATCAATCTGGTCCTTGGGTTGTCACCATATATGACTTTGTTGATAGCCTTTGAAAGCTGGTAGTTGGGCTGCTGTACATAGTTAGGAACAATTGCCTTGAGCTGGCTGATTGCCTGATCGAACTCTGCCTGATCGAAGCGGGGCTCTGCAAAATACAGATAAGCAAGCTGTAGGGCTGTCTCTATGTCCTTAGGTGCAGCATATCCGTTAAGGCCGTGCCTAAGGGTGGAGATATATGGATTTACCGATACGTTCTTTCCCGCGAGCATCTTGCCTGTAACTGTTCCTGAGAAACCTGCAATGCCGGAGTAGTTGCGGAAAGCAGCCCATACGTTTGAGTCGAAGCTTGCAAGATCAGCGGTAGGGATGAGAGACTCTCCGCCATGCTTGAACAGCTCGAAGACAATCTTGTTCTTCTCATCTGATGACGGACGGAATATAGCCTTAAGGCCGTTCTTCAACTCTACGACTGTGCTTCCGTACGCGCCCTCGGTGCGGCTCTTGATCGCGCTACCCTTAAGGGTGGAGGGGTCGATGAATGTGCTGTCGATCTTCTCGATGGCATTGGGCTTTATCTCGGAAGCGAGTACTTCTGATATGGCCTGCTTGAAATCTTCGGCCGTAGGATGCGTGAGACCCTCTTTCTCGGGAGCGTTGTAAATTACGATCATGTTAGAGTCCGGGATCATTTGAGCTACGGTCTGATTGATAGCCTGTGAAGGAATTATCGCAAAAAGCTGCTTTACAAGCTCATACTCCTCACTCGGCTTCATGTATGCGTAGTTGTCGAAGAAATTGTTGATAAGCGGGTACACAAGCTCGGGACTCGTTCTGGTATCCTCTTTCTTCGCTTCGTCTTCATAGTGGGAGAGGATGTTGTCCTTTGCCCTCTGTATCTCGTCATCGGTGAAGCCGAATTTCTTCATCTTCTCAATCTCGGTGAGGAATGTCTTGAATCCCTTGATGGCCTCACCTTCATGCACATTGAGATCTCCAGCTACAACTCTTGAGGTTTCGCATATGTTGCCTGTACCGAGACTGGCAGATGTGAACGGAGCATCTGCAGACGCCATTATGTCCTGGAATCTCTCGTTCATTACCGATGATACGATATTGCTTACAAGGTCGTCAATCTCACCTATCATGGTGTTGTTGTACTTCTCTGGAAGAGGTTCTGACTTCCAATATACAGAGACGGAAGTCGAAACTGCCTCGGGATCTGTAATGATACCTATGAGCGGCTCTTTGTTGTCAGGAATCTTGATCACGTCTTTCTGCTTTGGATTGACTGCGGCCGGGATATCGGAGAAAATCTCTTTGATCTTGCTTTCTACATATGCTGGGTCGACATCACCCACAACAATGAGTGCCTGCATGTCAGGTCTGTACCAAGTATGATAGAAGTTTGTAAGACTCTCGGGCTTGAATGTCTTGAGATTCTCTTCACTTCCGATTACTGTTGTGGTAGCATATTTCGTGTCACCGTAGAGATATTTGCCTGCTGCTTCTCTCATTCTCCATGACGCGGTGTTGCGGCTTCTTTTCTCCTCGAGTATGACGCCCCTTTCCTTGTCTATCTCCTTTGGGTCGCAGTTGACGAAATGAGAGTAGTCGTGCATGATAAGGATACATGTGTCGATGACAGTAGGGCGTATCAGAGGAATATTGTTGAGCATGTACACTGTCTGCTCAACGCCTGTAGATGCATTGATATTGCCACCGAATGAGGCTCCGATGCTCTGCAGATAGTCTAATATACCCTTATCCGGGAAATTCTTGGTGCCGTTGAAGCACATGTGTTCGAGGAAATGTGCAAGTCCGTCCTGATCCGGAGTCTCCTGGAGTGCTCCGACATTGGTTGCCAAATAGAACTCGGCCCTCTGTGCGGGCAGTGCGTTCTTCATAATGTAGTAGGTGAGCCCGTTGTCAAGCTTTCCTTTGATGACTGCTGGGTCGTTGGGCAGTGGCTGATCCATCTGGGCATATGCGTTGTATGCCAGTGATGTAACCATTGCCACGATGATTAGTAATAATCGCCTCATATAAATAATAAGTAATAAAAAATATTCACTTGTCAAGGCATAGCGGACGCTGGTACAAGCGTCCAGACCTAAAAATCATTGCAATTTAAGCTTTTTCATTCACTAATACAAATAGGGTATGTTGCATTATAGAGCGGAATTGTATAAATTTGCAGACTACATTTGAAATAAAACGTATATACAATATGTCTAAAGAAACACTAAAGGATCAGGAAAGGCAGCAGGCTGAAGAAGTTGCGGCCAAGGTTTTTACCGTGGACACTTTTTTCAACGAGAACAAGAAGATCATATGGGGCGCGTTAGCGGTCATATTGGTTGCGGGCCTATCGGTGCTTTGCTACCACAGGTTCTACTCGATACCGAGGAGTACAGAAGCTCAGGAGCAGATGTTCCCTGCCGAGAATAGCTTTAAGGCCGAGAATTATGAACTTGCCCTCAATGGTGACGGCAATGTCCTCGGATTCAAGCAGCTTATTGATACTTACGGCTCACATGCGGGGCAGGCAGTATATTTCTATGCTGGTGTATGCGAGCTCCAACTCGGCAATTATGAAGAGGCTCTCGGCTATCTTTCCAAATACAAAGGTAAAGATGAGATCCTGAAGGCACGCTCTCTTGGCTGCATAGGTGATGCTTATGCCGGACTTGGTAAATACAAAGAAGCGGTGTCCGCATACGAGAAAGCTGCAGGTGTCATTGATAATATGTTTGCCGCTACATATCTTCTGAAAGCTGGGATAGTTAGTGAGGAGAACGGAGACAGTGACAAAGCCCTGGCATTTTATAAGAAGATAAAGGATCAGTACCCCCAGTCTATGGAGGGATATGATGTTGACAAATATATCAGCAGGATTGAGAATACCCCCGCAAAATAATTCAGTTTATGGGAAGAGCTTTTGAATTCAGAAAAGAGCGCAAGCTCAAGCGCTGGGGCCACATGGCCAAGACATTTACCAAGATAGGCAAAGAGATTACAATAGCAGTAAAGCAAGGCGGTCCTGATATTATCGGCAATCCGCGTCTTCGTGCTCTTGTAGCCGAGGCTAGGAATGAGAACATGCCTAAGGAGAATATCGAGAGGGCTATCAAGAAAGCTACAGACAAGAGCCTCGGAGATTTCAAGGAGGTTACATATGAAGGATACGGCCCTCACGGTATTGCTTATCTAGTAGAGACAGCTACTGACAATACGACCAGGACTGTTGCAAATGTGAGAAGTTATTTCACCAAATGTGGCGGTACGCTTGGAACAAGCGGCAGTGTCAGTTTCATGTTCGATCATAAGTGCGTGTTCCGTATAAAGGAGGACAAACCTATCAACATTGAAGAGCTGGAGCTTGAGCTTATAGATCTAGGTGTTGATGAAGTCTTTGAGGAAGAGCAGGTAGATGAAGATGATAATGTTACCAAGGATATAGTTATCTACGGAAGCTATGAGTCTTACGGTGCTATCCAGAAATACATTGAAGATCATGGTTATGAACTCATCTCCGGAGGTTTCGAGAGGATTCCTAATGTTGAGCTGAAAGAGGTTACTCCAGAGGAGAGGGCGACATTGGACAAGTTGACCGATATGCTCGAGTCTGACGATGATGTCACCAACGTGTACACCACGATGAAGCCTGCTGCTGAATAGTTTTGCAGTCCTATACCAGACACCGGGATTCATTGTTCCGGTGTCTGTTGTATTGTTTACCAAAAAAGTACTAAGACCAATTTATGCCTGAATATAGACTGACAGTTGTGGAGAATCGGAGAGACTTGAGAAAATTTGTAAAGTTTCCCGACGAACTGTATAAGGATTGTGCACAATATGTACCAGCATTGCATACAGACCAGATGCATTGCTTGACAAAAGACCCAGCGTTGGACTATTGCAAAAGCAGGCTTTGGCTAGTATTTGACGGAGACAAGGTTGTAGGTCGTATCTGTGCCATGGTCAATCCGAGATACAATGAGATCTACGGCAAGAAGAGAGCAAGGTTCGGCTGGTTTGATACAGTCAATGACATAGAAGTCGCAAAGCTTCTGCTCATGGCAGCTGAGGCATGGGCCAAGGAGCAGGGCATGAACGAGATCCACGGGCCTCTGTATTACAATACGCTCGGAAAACAGGGTATGTTGGTGGAGGGCTATGAGAACGTGCCTCCGTTCAACTGCCTGTACAATTATGCTTATTATAATGAGCTGGTCTCTGCGCTTGGTTATGAGAAGGAATGTGACTGGATTCAGTACAAGATGGACGCATCACAGGGTGTGCAGGACAAGATAACCCGTATTGCTGGGATGCTTAAAGAAAGGTACAATCTTCATGAGGGAAGGATTGACAAACTTAAGAAGAGCAAGAAGATGGTGGATTATTTCTTCAAAGTGTACAACGAAAGTTTTGCATCATCTGTCTACAACTTCATTCCTTTTACTCAGAAAGAGATTGATAGTGAAGCCAGGATATCCATGCCGTTCATCTCGGATAAAGTCAGCAGCATAGTTCTTGACGAGAAGAACGAGCTTGTGGCATTCGGTATTGCATTTCCAAGCATCTCGAAAGCCTTGCAGAAAGCCAAAGGGCGGCTTTTCCCGTTCGGCTGGTATCACCTTCTTAAGGCGATGCATGACTATGAGAATGTAGATCTTATGCTTAACGGTGCCGTGCCCCAGTGGCAGAACAAAGGGGTGAGTGCTATCTATCATTGTTCCATGGCTGCGAAGTATCGTAAGGTAGGTACGAAGATCGCAATTTCTAACCCGCAGATTGAGACCAACAGCGCGGTAAATGTGTGGGGCAAATACGAGCATGAGTTGTATATGCGCCGCCGCTGCTATGTGAAGTCAATCTGATCTTTTAACAGGCTGAGAGAGCCTTGATTACAAACGAGAAAATTATGGCAGAGAAAAATACATTGCTTGAGAAGGTTCTGAGTCTTCAGGACAAATTCAAGTCGCTTCAGGAGCAACTTTCGGATCCGTCGGTAATGTCGGACATGAAAAGATATGTTCAGCTCAACAAAGACTACAAGGAACTTGAGCCTATAATTACGGCTGGGCTTCAGTACAAGAAGTTAGTAGATGAACTCTCTTCGGCAAAGGATATTCTTGCAAATGAAAAGGATGAGGATCTCCGGGAGATGGCAAGGGAGGAAATAGCCGAGATAGAGCCTAAACTCCCCGATATTGAGCAGAATATCAAGCTTCTGCTTATTCCTTCTGATCCAGATGACAGCAAGAATGCGATGGTGGAGATCAGGGGTGGTACCGGAGGTGATGAGGCTGCAATATTTGCTGGAGATCTATTTAGGATGTACTCCAAGTATGCAGAGCGTAAAGGTTGGAAGCTTGAAGTTACGGATCAGGCTCCAGGAACATCAGGCGGATACAAGCAGATCGTATTCAAGCTTTCCTCTCCGGACGGGGTATATGGTACTATGAAATACGAGTCCGGAGTGCACCGGGTGCAGAGGGTTCCTCAGACTGAGACGCAGGGAAGGATTCAGACATCTGCTGCATCAGTCGCAGTATTCCCTGAGGCGGATGAATTCGATATTGATCTCGACATGAACGATATCCGCAAGGATACATTCTGTTCATCAGGTCCTGGTGGTCAGGGTGTCAATACAACTTATTCTGCCGTAAGGCTTACGCATATCCCTTCCGGAATTGTTGTGCAGTGTCAGGAGGAGCGTTCCCAGCTCAAGAATTTTGACCGTGCACTAGAGGAGTTGCGTACGAGGTTGTACAACCGTGAGCATCAGAAATATCTTGACGGGATTGCTGCCAAGAGGAAGACTATGGTGTCTACGGGTGACCGCTCCGCCAAGATTCGTACTTACAACTATCCCCAGTCCCGAGTCACTGATCACCGTATCAACTGGTCGATGTACAATCTTCCTGCTTTCATGGATGGTGACATACAGGAGTGCATAGATCAGCTGCAGATCGCTGAGAATGCCGAGAGGCTCAAGGAGGCTGGAGAGTCGGAGTCGTAAGAGGTTGAGGTGTCTGTCCCGGTGTATGTTGGGCAGGGCCTTCCTAACATAAGAGTGTGCTTGCTACCACTATAAAAACAAGATTATGAAGAACAATGTATCAGTTGTGTTCATGCTGATGGCAATACTGTTCACGGTATGTCTGATAGCATCGAACCTTTTCGCGACCAAGGTTTTCGCGATCGGCTCCTTCACTTTGCCTGGAGCTGTAGTCATTTTCCCTATTTCCTATATTCTCAACGACTGCTTCGCGGAAGTGTGGGGGTATCGCAAGTCAAGGCTTATTATCTGGACGGCTTTTGCCATGAATTTCTTCGTGGCTGTGACCGGACAACTTGTCGCGCTCTTGCCGGCTGCGTCATTCTGGGACGGAGGAGAGCATTTCAACTATGTCTTCAACATGGCTCCGAGAGTGGCGTTTGCATCTTTGCTTGCCTTTCTTGCTGGGTCTACTTTCAATGCTTACGTGCTAAGCAGAATGAAGATTCACTCGCGTGGACGTCGTTTCTCTGTGAGGGCTATTGTGTCATCTCTCGCCGGTGAGACCCTTGACTCGCTTATATTCATGCCGATTGTCTTTTGGGGTATGGCGTGGGATTCCCTGCTCATGATGCTTATAGTCCAAGTGTCATTCAAGGTCGCATACGAGATAGTAGTACTTCCTCTTACTTCGGTGGTGGTAAAGGTACTTAAGAAGCACGAGGGGGTAGATGTCTATGACGAAGATATATCATATAACCCTTTCAGAATTACCGATATATAATAGTCCGATAGCCTCCTGTCATTTACAAGGACCATGTTGATCTAATAGAGATCTTTTAGAAGCTGTTTGAAATGACTCGTCTCTTCTCTTATGGTCTTTTTAGGCCATTTTCATCTTTATCATCAGCCCAGTACCTCCTGTACACCCCTTCTTCCAAAGTCGAGGTTGCTTCGAGAAATCCTCATGATAAAATTCGGGAACCATTTCAAAACAGCTTCTAAGTTCAAACAGCTTTTAACAATGACAACTAATTAAAAGGTTTCATAATAACTTTTCCTGCAAAAATAACAGATTATGAAGGACGTATCAGTTAATGACTTTTCTTACGATAAGGAAAGCAACAGAGATAAGGAGGGGCTTCATTCCCTCGGACATAAGACGAAGTACAGTATGGATTATGCTCCAGAAGTACTTGAGACTTTTGTCAACAAACATCAAGGGAATGACTATTGGGTCCGTTTCAACTGTCCGGAGTTTACCAGCCTCTGCCCGATCACGGGACAACCAGACTTTGCTGAAATCAGGATAAGCTATATTCCTGATGTGCGGATGGTAGAGAGCAAGAGCCTCAAACTGTATCTTTTCAGTTTCAGGAATCACGGGGATTTTCATGAAGACTGTGTCAATATAATCATGAAGGATCTTATACGCCTTATGGATCCGAAATATATCGAGGTTACAGGTCTTTTTACTCCGCGCGGAGGTATCTCCATCTTTCCGTATGCCAACTACGGCCGTCCGGGTACAGAGTATGAAGAACTCGCACGCCGCCGTTTCGCCGCGCACGAGTAAATCAAATTTGCTGATTCTATTCGCATTTCTAAGTCTGCTACAAGGCAATGCATTGCTTAGCTCTGCATGAAAGTTGTGCTGCTCTACTATGCCTTGAGCAGATGAGAACTGCGTTTTAAGTAGAGTTTTTCCTAAAGTATAGAAGCTGTTTAAGAAAGTTGTTTTGATTTTTTTCAACTCTTCTCTTATGGTTCTTTCTGGCCATTTTCATCTTTGTCATCAGCACTGTATCTCCAGTACACTTCTTTTTCCAAAGTCGTGGCCGCCTCGAAAAATCTTCATACGTCAGTCTTTTGCTAAGTCAGATAGCTCAGCACACCTTTTCAAAAAAGCGTAGAAACATCTCAGAAAATTCAAACAGCTTCTTAGGATACAAGTGTTATAAAATTAAATAGGGTCTTCGGAAAGTTCCTTGGAGCTGTCCAGTGCTGTCTGAGGGATAGGGTAGTATCTCTTGTCCTCGGAATATTCATTCAGTTCTTTTTCTGCAAGCCCCGTACGTGTAAGGTCGTAATACCTTTCACCGTTCTCCATGCAAAGCTCTGCAAGCCTTTCGTCAATAATCTGTTCGAAAGTCACATTGGAGAGCTCGGGCATCCCAGCTCTTTTGCGTACGTAATTGAAAGGTACGTCTCCGTTCTGCCCTGATTTTACCTTGGCTTCGGCATTAAGCAGCAGGATGTCAGAGTACCTGATAATCTTTATACTGTTATTGCTGCCCCACCAGTTGGCGTTGGACTGGGTTAGAGAAGACGGATTGTAGGCTTTTCCGCTATACATGGCTGGGTACGGCTTCGTTGCGTCTGCTACGATCAGGTCTCCTCCGAAAGTCTCTTCACCAACTTTGAGTATCGATACTTTCAGTCTCACGCTTTCCCCTCTCTTCTCCATGAAATCGAGAAGTTTCTGTGTAGGAGGAAGGAAGCCCCAGCCACCGTTCTGATTGCTTCCGGCTACAGAAACTGCAGACTTCACGTTGTGTGCAGGACCTTGGAAAACATAGTAGTTGTCATCCTTGGTCTGAGGGTTAGTAAGTGATGAATACTGGGTCTCCAGGAGATTTTCGGTGCTGAGATTTCCGGCATTGTCAAATACCTTTGTATAGTCGCTTACAAGTGCAGACTCACCATAAGCCTTGACTATGACTTCAGTAGCTGACAGAACTGAAGCATAGTCGCCTATCTCAGCCGCAGCCTTTGCCTTTACCGCATGGGCTGTATATGAGGTGACAGTTCCGGGTATTTCTGCATCACAGGGCTTGATATCTGAAAGCAAGGGTGCAGCTTCGTTCATTTCTTTAATTATAAACTGCATCACATGCTCATGGGTAGAACGACGCAGACCGGAGTCCTGCTGCTGCCTGTTGGTAAATACCGGCACGGCTCCGAATAACCTTGAAAGCCTGAAATACAGGTAGGAACGGAGTACCCTGACCTGGGATATGTAATTGTCCATGGTCTTTGTGTCTGCTCCGTTTTCCTTGAATTTGCTAAAAGAGTCTATAGCTTCGTTAAGCTTGGATATGACACTGTATGTTCCACTCCAGGCACTGCTCAGAGCCCAGAAGGACGGGGCTTCGGCATAGTTGAAATTATGGAAAGAAGTGAGAGTCACCTGGTCAGACGGGCTCGGGTTTCCTTTCTCCACGTCATCTCCCCTTATGGCAAGAACGGCAAGCTGTGACCACGCCCCTATGGCTTTGGATCCACCGAATTGAGAGTACGCCCCTATGAGGATGTCTTTTGCACGAGTTGTATTTGTATAGTCGATTGCCTCTACAGGCTCTTCGGCTTCAACCGGTACGTCAAGCCAGCCTGAACATCCTGCTGCGGAAATAGTTATTGCCACAGCGGCAAATATGTTGAATATATGTCTCATTGTATTGATGATTGATTAGAATGTTATGTTTACGCCGATACTGTATGTCGAGTACATAGGGTAGGTTGTTGTATCAAGTCCTGTAGTGATGTCAGGATTGAAACCTTCGTATGAATAGAAAGAAAAAGGTCTGTCAGCAGAGAGATAAACTCTGGCATCTGCGCGGTCAAACAACTTCTTGAATGTGTATCCAAGACTGATATTCTGTACTTGGAAGTATCCAGCCTTCTGGACAAAGTATCCGTTGAGTTTTCCGTTAGCTGCTTTCATCAGTCCTTCTACTGAAGGGTTCTTGCTGTCAGTATTTGAGGTCGTCCAGTGGTTATTGTAATATTTCTCGGTAAAATTCATGGTTGAGGCATAATTCCTGAACCCGCTCTTAGAGTTGGCGACTTCCGCTCCTGTGAGACCGTAGAAAGTAAGACCGAAGTCCACGTTTTTCCATGCAAGTGATACATTTCCTCCGTAAGTGAAAGTTGGGTAAGGTGATCCGAGATATGTCCGGTCATTGTCGTCCAATACACCGTCGTTGTTCATGTCAGCGTATTTAAGGTATCCTGGCTTGTATCCGTTTGCGACAGCTATTGGGTCCGACTTTACTTCTGCCTCATTCTTATAGATACCTATAACCTTGTATCCGAAAAAGCTGTTCATTGCCTGTCCGACGGCCATTATTGTCCTGTTCTCTGCCGTTCCTGTAAGGATATAATCGATGCCTTTCTGGATTGAAACTACCCTGTTTTTAAGAGTAGTGGCGTTCAGTCCTACCGAGTAGGAGAAGTCTCCCACCTTGTCAGACCAGCCGAGAGAGATCTCAACGCCTTCATTTCTGATGGATCCACTGTTGGCAAGAACCGTCTCCAAAGTGATAGGGACGGTATTCATCACGACAGCATCTGTGGTGGTCCTGTTGAAGTAGTCAATGTCTCCTGTAAGCCTTCCATCGAAGGATGAAAAAGTGAGTCCCATATTGTATTCATGGACTTTCTCCCATTTCAGCCAACTGAATACATTATTGAGGGCAACTCCCGGATACAGCTTGTCACCGAAGGCGGCATAATATTCCGAGTCTGTTCCTGCAAATCCATCGCTTGCAGGCTCCTTGTCATTTCCGAGTATACCGAAACTGCCACGTATTTTCAAATAGTCGAAAACTTTCTGCTTAGACATGAATTTCTCCTGCGATATGACCCAGCCCAGACCGATTGAAGGGAATGTGCCCCAGTGCTCCTGATACTTGGACGTACCGTCACGGCGGATGGTTGCTGATACGAGATATTTCCCGTCGAAGTCATAGTGCACCCTTCCGAAGAAAGAGAGCCCCCTATATGAGAATCCATCGTCGGATGCGAGCCTTGTGTCAGCGTCACCGAGGCTGACGTAGTCATACTGGTTGCTTCCGTCACCTGCAATGTTCTTGGCCTCACCCTGCAACATGCGGTAGTTCTCCCATCTTGAAGAGTGACCAGCCATTACATTGATGTTGTGTTTGCCGAATGAGTCAGTATATGTAAGGGTGTTATCTATAATCGAGTTATTGTAGCTGTCTCTTTTCTTGGTGAGTTGGCTCTGGCTGTTGGTTTGCTGCGACCATACGTTGAATACAGGCTTGTAAGTTGTGGTGCTGTATTCGTGGTATTCCTGAGATACCCCGAAATGATATTTCAGTTTTGAAGGAATCAGAGTCACGTCAACGGTAACAGATGGAAGAAACCTGAGAGAGGAGGTCTTGCTGTCATAATAGTCGGCCCTTGCAACGGGGTTGGCATAGTATCCATTTGTGAATGCGGCGTCGGTTGGAGAGGCGTATTTCTTGGGGAATGACTCCGTATTGCTTTCATCGTATACAGGTACGATAGACGGAAGTAGGAAGGCATCCCTGAAAGCTGTGACATCACCAATGTTCCGGAGTCCGTTGCTCACGGTGAAGGTTGCCCCTACTGATAGCCAGCTGAAAGGATTGAAGGCTCCTTTTGCAAGGATGTTGTACCTTCTGTAGTGGCTGTGATATTTCATGATGCCTTCTTGGTCGAAATAGCTTCCTCCGATCATATAGGAACTCATGGTTGACGAGCCTGAGACGTTAAGGCTGTGACTATGTATAAGACCTGGGTTCAGCAGTTCTTTGTACCAGTCCGTGTTGGTAGTCGGGACTCCGTCCTTTCCGCCCCACTTCTGTATGGAAGCATTGATGTTTGACAGGTCGCCGGCTTCCTTCATTAGCTCTGTGTACTGTGCTGAATTTGCCATTCTTACCATATGTGTTGGGGTCTGTACACCGGCATAGCCGTTATAGTTTATCTTGGCCTGTCCTTTCACACCTTTCTTAGTTGTCACGAGAATGACTCCGTTTGCAGCCCTAACACCGTAGATGGCCGCACTAGAGGCGTCTTTCAATACGGTGATGGATTCTATATCGCCATTGTCAAGGAAATCTATATTGTCGAAGAACATGCCGTCAACTACATATAAGGGACCTTGGTAGGCACTGTCAAAAGACCCGACACCTCTAACCCTTACAGTCGGTGAAGCTCCCGGCTCTCCAGAATTGACAATCTGTACGCCAGCAACCTTGCCCTGCAAGGCACCCATGGGGCTGGAGACAGGTACGGACAATATTTCGTCGGATTTTATGTTAGCAATGGAGCCTGTAAGATCCTTGCTTTTGGCTGTACCGTAACCGATCACCACGACATCCTCAAGTACGGTGTTGTCTTCTTCGAGTGTTACGTCTATGACAGTACGGCCGGAGACTGGAACTTCAATGCTCTTGAAGCCGATTGAAGAAAATATGAGAACAGCATCAGGGGATACGTCTCCAAGCATGAATGTACCTTGTCCGTCAGTTACGGTGCCTGTGCCGGAACTGCCGCTTATGACTACTGATGCCCCGATAGCGGGAAGTCCGGAAGTCTTCTCTATAACTGTACCGGATACTTGAATGTGTTCTTTGCTACTTTGCTGAGCAGATGCACAAATGAATATGCACGGCAATAATAAGAGCAAAGCTTGCAAAAATAGATTTGGTCTCATGATTATATGGTTTTGCGTTATTGTTATGCGATGTCGTTACGATAACTTTCAATGTGGTTAACTCTTGTTGGTAAATTTGGTTAAATTTTGTATGGAAAGTATCGTTTTGTGTGCTTTTCATCTACTTCAATGGATGTTTTGCAGTACTGCATTACTACGTCAACTGTCAATAGTACTAAAAGCGAAACCATAGGGTATCCGAGTATTTCCGATTCATTGCAAATTCTTATAATTTCGATGTAAACACTAAAACTATATAGTTATATGAAACTGATTTTGTCCAATTTTCTGTTGCTCCCGACTGTGATTGCCGCTTCGGTGGTGTCAGTACCTCAAGCAGGTACCGATGCTGGGGAAAGAGCCTATGACTATGTCTTCTTCGACAATAGCATAGCGCCAGGGAGTTACTGCTTCTCTTCTGTATTCTACAGAACCCCTTCATGGGTAGAGAATATCGGAGGCAACCTTCCGCTGTCGGCCGAGCATTTTTCCTCTCCGGGTAATTCCCTTGAGCTGAGATACACAGGATCATCTTGGTCAGCAAGGGTGGATTATGCCCCCTTGCGCGGCGTGGAGATTTTCAAGAGGCCTGATGAGCTTTCAATAAGGGTGATGTCTCCCGAAGGCTTGTCATCAGATCTGATGCCTGACATCAGTATCGTGTCGGGAGATTCTTCTGCAACAGCTTCCATTCATCTCGGAGACCGGCTTACTGCTGGGAATCTTCCTGCCGGAGAATGGCAGACCCTTCGTATTCCTCTTACATCCTTCTCACTTGGTGAGCTTCCTTCCGGCAAGAAAATGATTTCAAAATTTGCAGCCGTAGTGTTCAGCGGACGAGAAGGCATGGACGGTGAACATATTTTATATGTAGACGACATAGAACTCCTGCCAGCCTCTTCTTCCAAGACTGCCTTCTCCGCTCCGCATATCGCTGAAGTGGAATCTTGGGAGCGTCACATCGATATTCGCTGGAGTTTGCCCGCAGATATTTCCAGAGTCAAGTACTACAAGATATGGCGGTCTTTGGATGGAGGTGACTTCCATCCGGTAGCCGTGAGACGTGCCTGGGAGGAGCGTTATGCTGACTATATAGGAGCTGTCGGAATAAAGGCTGAATACAGGATAACCACTGTCGGATATGACCTTGTCGAGTCAGGCTTCTCCAATACAGTCTCTGGCAAAACGCACCCAATGACAGATTCCGAGCTTCTTGACATGCTTCAAAAGGCAAATTTCAGATTTTATTGGGAGATGGCTGAGCCTGAAAGCGGACTTTCAAGGGAAAATCTTCCCGGACGTAAGGACATGATAGCGAGCGGGGCATCTGGATTCGGCATGATGGCGATTGTCGCAGGTGTCAGCAGGGGCTTCGTTAGCAGAGAACAGGCCGTGGAAAGATTCGTCAGAGTAACATCTTTCCTCGAAAAGGCAGATACATATCACGGTGCCTTCGCGCATTTCATTGACGGTACGACCGGAAAGACAATTCCATGGTTCGGACCAAGAGACAATGGCGGTGATCTTGTCGAGACATCTTTCCTGATGCAGGGGCTTCTCGTGGCTAGGCAATTCTTTGACGCCGACAATGCCGCTGAACGCAGGATTCGGGCTTCCATAGACCGTATATGGAAAAGAGTAGAGTGGGACTGGTACAGTAAGACACCTGACAGTAAGTATCTTTACTGGCATTGGTCACCTGATCAGGCATGGACTATAAACCACAAGCTTATAGGCTGGAACGAGACTCTTATAACCTATCTGCTCGCCATAATGTCACCATCATCTCCTGTCTCCCCCTCAATGTACTATTCCGGCTGGGCAAGTCAGGACACATTGGCTGCCGACTACCGTATAGGCTGGGGCAGGGTCAAGGATGGTTCGATGTATACCAACGGTAATACCTACTATGGAAAAAAGCTTGATGTCGGGGTGTCTAATGGAGGTCCTCTCTTCTTTACCCACTATTCGTTCATGGGCCTTGATCCGCACCGCTTTACCGACAAGTATGTTAATTATTACGAAAACAATAGGAATATAGCCGAGATAAACCTGCGCTATTGCATGGAAAATCCTGAAGGCCACAAGGGCTACGGGGCAGGAATGTGGGGGCTTACGGCAAGTGACCATATGTGGGGCTACAATGCTTCCGAACCCGTTGCCTACATGGATGATGGTACGATAGCCCCGACAGGAGCACTGGCCTCGTTTCCGTACCTGCCTGATGCCTCGATGCAGGCCTTCCTCAATTATTACCGCAACTACGGACATCTTATATGGGGAGAATACGGGTTCAGAGACGCTTTTAACCTTGATGAGAATTGGGTCGCACCTATCTATATGGGACTTAATCAAGCTCCTGTTGCAGTGATGGTGGAAAATTACAGGAGCGGCTTCATATGGAATCTATTCATGAGTCATCCAGATGTGAAGTCTGGGCTTGAGAAATTTGAAAACAATCAGTGATACAATGAAATACAAAATTTTCTGCATGGCAGCCTGTCTGCTGCTTGCATCATGTTCAGGACAGAAATCCGGAAACAGTACCGATGAGCGTGACAGATTCATCTCGGAGCTGATCTCAAAAATGACAGTCAAGGAGAAAATCGGCCAGCTTAATCTGTCCGGAGGTGATGTGCCGGGTGTGCTATCTGGGACTGACGGTCTTGACGATGCTATCCGCTCGGGAATGATAACATCTACTGGGTGGAATGACGTGAAAGAACTCAGAAGGCTGCAGCGGATCGCCGTGGAGGAATCCCGTATGGGAATCCCTCTTATGTGCGGCCTTGATGTTATACACGGTCTCGGGACGATTTTCCCCACTCCTCTCGCTTTGTCGTGTTCATGGAATCCTGATCTTATAAAGAGAACAGCCCGTGTTGCTGCAATTGAGGCCACGGCAATGGGATGCAACTGGACGTATTCACCGATGGTGGACATTGCCAGAGATCCGCGTTGGGGCAGGATTGCTGAAGGCAGCGGTGAAGATCCGTATCTCGGATCAGTCATCGCACGTGCAATGGTTGAGGGTTATCAGGGCGAAGACCTTTCGGATAGCACCACTCTGATGGCCTGTGTCAAGCATTTTGCCCTTTACGGAGCGTCGGAGGCTGGACGTGACTACAATACAGTGGACATGAGTAAGGTGAGGATGTACAATGAGTACCTGCCTCCATACAAGGCCGCCGTAGATGTAGGATGTGGAAGTGTGATGTCTTCGTTCAATGTCATAGACGGAGTCCCAGCCTCTGGTAATAAATGGCTGCTTACTACGCTTTTGCGTGACGAATGGGGTTTTAAGGGCTTTGTCGTGTCGGATTATGATTCTATCGGGGAAATGGTGCAGCACGGCATGGGAGATCTCACGCAGGTGTCTGCCCTTGCCCTGAAAGCCGGCATGGACATGGACATGATGACCAAAGGGTATGTCACGACTCTTGAAAAGTCACTTGAAAAGGGGCTTGTGTCAGGGCAAGACATTGACCTTGCATGCCGCAGGGTACTCGAAGCCAAATACAATCTTGGCCTCTTTGATGATCCTTACCGTTATCTGGATACCCTGCGCAAGGCGACTGATTTCATGACAGAAGCCAACATGAGAGTTGCCCGTGAGGCAGCCGCAGAGTCTGTCGTGCTTCTGAAAAACGAAGACAATCTGCTTCCTCTTGAAAGGTGCGGCACTATAGCAGTAATCGGGCCAATGGCATTTACCAAGCAGGATCTTCTCGGAATGTGGAGCGGCTCATGGGACGAGAAGTCTTTGACGATAGCCGAGGCTATAAGGGAGTCTGCCGGGGAAAATGCCCGTGTCATTGAGGCGGTTGGCTGTCATCTTACAGATGAACCGAAACTTGCCGACTATACTGGTATAGTGCCTGATCCCGAGGCTAATATGGATCTTGTGCGCCAGGCCGTCAGGACAGCGTCCCAGGCAGATGCTGTTGTAGCCGTGCTTGGAGAGCCCCGCTCATGGAGCGGTGAGGCCTGCAGCCGTTCCGACATTTCCCTTCCTGAAAGCCAGCGAATCCTGCTCAAGGCATTGTGCGCGACAGGAAAGCCTGTCATACTTGTGCTTGCAAACGGGCGTCCTCTCGCCGTGGAGCAGGAGACCGGTCTTGCAGGGGCAGTCGTGGAAGCATGGCATGGAGGTTCACAGGCTGCAAAAGGCCTTGCAGACGTGATTTTCGGAGATGTCAACCCTTCTGCCAAGCTGAGCGTGACCTTCCCGAGAAGTGTCGGACAGATTCCTATTTACTACAATTGCCTCAATACGGGACGTCCCCAGGATCCGGATGACCACTACACATCAAAATATCTCGATATTCCCAACGAACCCCTGTTCCCGTTTGGCTTCGGTCTTAGCTATACCTCTTTCAGCTATGGCAGCTTGAATGCGGACAAAACGGAGCTACAAGGCGATGGTGATGTCCTGAATGTCAGTGTGTCACTCAAGAATACTGGGAGTCGTGAGGGTACGGAAATTGTGCAGCTTTATGTCGGTGACCCTGTGGCAAGCATTTCAAGGCCTATTAAGGAACTGAAAGATTTCAAAAGAGTGTCCCTTGAGCCTGGAGAGGAGAAGGAAGTTGTCTTCAAGGTCACTACTGAACAACTGAAATTCTACAATTCGGCTTTGGAATACGGTTGGGAGCCTGGACTCTTCAATATCTTCGTGGGATTCTCTTCATCAGACGTGCAGAAAGTCTCTGTCAACTGGCAGAAGTAGTTCCAAAATCCTGAAGAAATTCTATAAGACCGTCCTCGGGGGAAAGCGCGAGTTTCTTCCGGAGGCGGTATCTTGCAGATTCTACGCCTCTTATGCTAAGGTTAAGCATCCTGGCGATCTCTTTTGTGGACATATCGGCACGCAGAAGGGCGCATAGCTTGAGGTCGTAACCCGTAAGGGACGGGTATCCAGCCTTGAGTTTCTTGAAGAAATCGTCATGGGTGACATCGAAATTTTTCATGAAGATGCTCCATGGCTGGACTTCAGATTCAGACGAATATCCGTTGATAAGTCTGTCAAGCCCGTCAATATCTGTCTTTCGGACTTCACCGCTGTCTTTCCAGCTCTTGACTATTCTCTCTATCTGGGACATTAGCTCCTGATAAGCAGCCAGGTTTATGGCAACACCAGAAAGATCCTTGCTTTTCTCATGAAGATTCTTTTCTAAATATTCCTGCCTTATCCTTGCTATGAGAGCCCTCCTTTTTCTGAGCTCGGCCTGTCTTGTATACTTCCATAACCCGTATCCCGACAGAATTGCTGCGGCAGACCAGATTAGAATGAACCCTTTGGAAAAATACCATGGCTGCTTTATCCTGAAAGGATAACAAAGAGACGCAGTTATTTTGCCTGCAGAGACAACTTCGGCTTTTAGCTCATATTTTCCCGGCTTAAGTCCGCCTATCTGCTTCTCGAGCGCGTTGTCATCTGTGATTATGCCGTTTTTTCCATTCAACTGTACCTTGAAACGGCAGTCTGTCTCATCATAGGTGGGATACCTGAGTATATAAGATATTTTTCCTGTCTTGTCATCTGTGGCAAATTCCAACATTTCCAACTCGCTTCCAGAATCTGCTGTTTTAGATATGAATAGCCTAGTGTTGATCCGTACAATCCGGTTGTTCAGGCATAAATAACTGTCTCCAGATTCTCTGTCGTATCTGATCGTGGCCCTTTCTTCCACTGGTATCCCGAAATGAGAGAAAGGGATCGACTTCAATACTTCAAATACTTCGTGTCCGCATCTTACCATTGACAGGGCATCTATACTGAGAATCCAGTACAGATCATCCTTGACGTGTGTAGCACGTCTTGCACTCCTGATGGAGTGAGAAAGCCCTTTGTTCATTATGTCGAATGCCACTATGGAATCCTGCAAATTGTCGTGGAAATAAAACTCTTTTCCGTTGGAGAATACTATTCGTCCTCCGATCCGCATCATGTCAATGATGCTGTCTCGGACATTTCCGATGTCTCTGTATAGCCTTGTACTGATGATTTTGCTTCTTTGGGGATCTGTCGTGATTCTGAAGAGTCCTCCATTGAATCTTGAACACCATATATTGCCATACTCGTCACTCTCAATCTGCCGTGCCATAACAGGGATATTTTCCAATAGAGGATTGTACTCCCATTCACCTGAGTCTGAAATCCTGTATATCGCAGGAAATTTATAGTTGCCCGCTATGACCCAATGAGAAGCACCGAACCAGTCTTGCTTTATGCAGATTGTTCCCTTGCCTTTGTCACTTACTAGTCTTGCCTTCTCTCCATCCAATATATATATGCCATTGTTGTATCCTATGACTTCACGCCCGGCAATCTTCTCTATACACCAGACCTGTTCGGTCAGCCCAGCTATGGGAAACAATCTCCCGTCATGGCATCTGTATATGCCATGATTCGTTGCAATGTCAGCATATCTGGAGTCTGGACAGAATCCGTAGATCATCCCGATACGTTTCTCGGGTTGCCAGCTGTATATTCCAGATGAATTGCCTATAAAAGCGACACCATCGTCAAGAGTAGCTATTATGTTATTGTCGTTATCTCTGTAAAGTCCGAGTACGGTATTGTTCAGCAAAAAATTATCGCAATTTACTTTCCATCTGCAATTTCCGGCAAGGTCCATACAATATATGCCGCTCTTGATAGTTCCGATAACAATAAGACTGTCGGCAGTCATGACAGCCCTATTGGCGATATCTCTCTTTAATATCGCCGAAAGCTCTGAGTGGAAAGGATGAACTCCGGTATTGTCGAGTATGCAGGCACCCTCCTTGTCCGATAGTATCAGCATGCGGTCTTTAACCTTGAAAGCGGCTACTATATTGCCGTTAATATCTTCATTGCTCAAGATCGTAGAGTAGCTGTATCCTTTTCCATCAGGAGAAGCATATAGCCTTATGAAATCCCCATCGATAAGTTGGGAGTATATTCCTCCTCCAGTCTTGATTAGGTTCAACGGTCTTTTCGTCTTGGTCTTGTATGTCGTATTGCCATCATATACATAGATTTCGTTGAAACTTTGAAATAGAAGATTGCCATTGTTCTCATCACGAACGATATTCCATATCTCTGACAGATCTTTTCTTATGCCTTCTATGTTGGAACTGAGTGAAGTGTATGCCAATCCCTCACCGTTGAGGTCAAAATATCCGAATTCAGAGAATGAACCGCAATAGATCCTTCCATCTCCATCAGAATATACAGACCTTACTATTCCACCCCCTGGCATAGTATAAGACCTCCATAAGTGTCCGTCATATTCCAGCAGGGCATTGTTGTTTCCTATGTAATAGATTCCCTTTTCAGATTGGGTGGCAGACCAATTCTGACGTCCTCCGTTGTAGTTTCCAGGAAAATAGCTCTTGACAACTGGGGCAAACGGATTGTTTCCGTAATTGTGTAATGTGCTGGCATAGACTGGGGCTGATGCCAGAATTGCGAGTATTGGAAGAAAATGTGATCTCATGGTCGGGTGTAGCTATATCGTGGCTGAATGTAAATTTAGAAAGTGTCGCATACTTTTCAAAACTGTGGAAAGATTTTTAGACTCAATGCCTAAGCACCACAGGGGAGTGGTTACATTATTTTGCGAAAAATATTGTTAAATTTGAAAGTTTTAATTGATTTTAAATTTTCGTAAGAGATGATAAACAATAAATTGGTCGTAGGTATAACGCAAGGAGACGGCAACGGTATAGGCTACGAAGTCATAATCAAGGCTTTGGCGGATCCCCGGATTCTTGACTCATTCATACCCGTAGTGTACGGTTCCTCGAAGATATTCGGATTCTATCGCAAGTCTATCCACAATGTAGAGCAACTGGATACATACGTGATCAATTCCATAGAGGAAGCGAAACCCAAGAAAATTAATATATACAACTGTCTACCTGACAATGTCTATGTGGAGCCTGGACAGCCGAGTCCCGAGGCGGCAAAGTCTGCGATAACGGCTCTGCAGACAGCTGTAGCCGATATCAAGGGCGGCAAGATAGACGTGCTTGTTACCGGCCCGATCAACAAGAGAGCGATGACCAATGCCGGTTTCCAGTTTACCGGGCATACGGAGTATCTCAGAAGCGAGTTCGGTGTGGAAGATGTCACAATGTTCATGATAAGCTCCCGCCTAAAGATAGGAGTCGTCACAGGACACATTCCTCTGAAAGAGGTGCCTTCTTCCATAACGTCGGAGAAGATCGTGCGCAAGCTTCGCCTTATGAACGCATCCCTCAAGAGGGATTTCTGCATAGACCAGCCCAAAATCGCTGTATTGGGACTAAACCCACATTGTGGAGACGACGGTCTTATAGGTGACGAAGAAGAGACTATAATAGCACCCGCCATCAAGGCTGCCAGTGAAGAAGGCATAATGGCATTCGGACCATACTCTCCGGACGGATTTTTCGGTCTTGCCAACTATAGCAAGTTTGACGCTACTTTGGCAATGTATCATGACCAAGGGCTTGCTCCATTCAAATGTATGGATTTCGAAGATGGAGTCAACTTTACAGCAGGTCTTCCGATTGTGCGTACATCCCCTGACCACGGAACGGCATTCTCTATGGCAGGACGCGATGAGGCTGATCCCATGTCGATGATGTCTGCCATATATGCCGCGATAGACATCTACCGCAACAGAGTGGCATATGACAAGCTGCAGGAAGGGAAGATGCAGGAGAAATCGTTGGAAGACAGTCGCTTCCATGACCGTAGACCTCGTCCGGCAACCCAAGTGGAGTAGCTTTCTATGGATACACCGGAAAGAGTCTCCGAACTTCAGTATCTGAAAGGTGTCGGACCCGTAAGGGCTCGGCTTATATCTTCGGAACTGGGTGTGGATACTATTGCCGGTCTGGTGAGGCTTTACCCTTTCCGCTATGTGGACAGAGGTTCAGTGTGCAGGATAGCAGATATAAGCGCTGACAACACCTATGTACAGATCAAGGCGCAGGTCCGGGGTGTCACCGTGTACGACAAGACCGGCCGCATCGTGGATCCGTCCTCGTCTAAAGTACACCCGAGTAGAGTTGTATTCAGCGTTGCAGACCAGTCAGGGTTCACGGAAGTCGTTTTCTTCAAGGGCCTTAAATATATGCTGACCAGACTCAAAGTCGGCAGTGAATATGTGTTTTTTGGAAAGCCTACATTCTATGGAGGAAGGGTTAGTTTCGTGCATCCCGAGATCGATGAAGCCGGACAAGAGACATATTCTGGACAAAGTAATATAACAGGAGTATACCCGTCCACAGAGAAACTCAGGAACGCAGGTATCACTACTGCCGTGATGAATCGGATCATGGCGGGCGCATTGACTTCGTACGTAAGGGGCGTGGCGGAGAGTCTCCCAGAATACGTAATCAATGAGAAAGGCCTTGTCCCTTTGGCCTTTGCGTTGCAGAACATACATTTCCCAAAGGACAATGCCGCCCTTGCAAAATCTCAGTACAGGCTGAAGTTTGAGGAACTTTTCCTTCTACAGCTATCGCTTCTGAGACAGAAATATATCCGTAGAAGGGCTGACAACGGCATCATAATGAACAAAGTAGGCGAAGCTTTCAATATCTGCTATTCCAACCTGCCGTATAGTCTGACCGAAGCCCAGAAGCGGGTAATCAAAGAGATTAGGGCCGATATGATGAGCGGGCGCCAGATGAACAGGCTTCTTCAGGGTGATGTCGGCTCGGGTAAGACCATGGTTGCTGTCCTTTCCGCCCTTATAGCCTATGGCAATGGATATCAGACATGTATAATGGCACCGACAGAAGTACTGGCTCGCCAGCATTTCTCAAATATTTCCAGATACCTTTCTGGTACGGGAGTTGAGGTATCAGTACTTACTGGGACCACAAAGACTGTCGAACGAAGGTCAATACTGGAGAATCTCTCCGAAGGACGTACGGGGATAATAGTCGGAACACATGCCCTTCTAGAAGACAATGTGGTCTTCCGCAATCTCGGCCTTGCGATTATAGACGAGCAGCACCGCTTCGGAGTTGACCAAAGGGCCAGACTGTGGAACAAGACATCAGGCGGAGTCTTGCCGCACGTGCTTGTAATGACTGCAACGCCGATACCGAGAACCTTGGCCATGACTTTGTACGGAGACCTTGATGTCTCTGTCATAGATGAGATGCCGCCAGGACGTAAGCCGGTAACTACAATACAGATAACCCAGAGGCAGAAACTTCGTCTGCATGGTTTCATGAAGAAGCAGATAGAGGGTGGACGTCAAGTCTTTGTAGTTTACCCGATGATATACGTGAATGATAAGCTTGACTATGGCAATGTCGAGGAAGGATATGAGGAGATAGTGAAGGCATTCCCTTACCCCCCGTACAGAGTAGCTGTTGTCCACGGCAAGCAGAGCAATGAAGACAAAGAGTTCAATATGAAAGCATTTGTGGAAGGCAGGGCCGACATCTTAGTGTCTACCACAGTGATAGAAGTCGGTGTCGATGTCCCCAATGCCACGGTAATGGTGATCGAGAGCCCCGAGCGCTTCGGCCTTAGCCAGTTGCATCAGTTGCGTGGCCGGGTAGGTCGTGGAGGGGGAGACTCTTATTGCATTCTTGTCCGTGGAGACAAACTCAGCGATGAAAGTCGCAAGAGAATCGATCTGCTTTGCAGTACAGAGGACGGGTTTGTCCTGGCAGAAGAGGATATGAAACTTCGTGGTCCGGGAGACCTTGAAGGCACACAGCAGAGCGGACTTCCGATAGAACTCTCGATAGCCTCATTGGCCAGAGACGGGAAGATACTCTCAGAGGCAAGGGAATATGCGGCTGCCGTATTGGAAAGGGATCCTGATCTTTCTTCCCCGTCAAACAGATTGCTCGCCAAGGTCTTGTCTGATGGGAAATACAATAGGACGGACTATAGCAAGATAAGTTGAAATAGATTATAATTGTTTGAAAATGAGATATATATCTAAGGCAGGCTGCGCCTTGTTTGCGTTGGTGGCAGCCTTAAGTTCATGTACAGAAATGAAAGAAGAAAAAGGTTATATCGGGCAATCGGATATAAGGATTGCGGGAGGAAGGATGACCCCAGAGGCCCTTCTGGCATTGGGAAGAATCTCTGACCCTCAGTTGTCTCCAGACGGTAGTACGATACTCTACGGAGTAAGCTACAATTCATTGGAAGAGAATAGAAGCTGTCGCAATCTGTACGTATGCAGCCCCTCGGGAGGTGACAGCAGAAGACTTACGGCCTTCGGCCAAAGCGTGTCAAATGCAAGATGGCTCTCGGACAGTAAGATAGCCTTCATACGCGGCGGACAGATCTATACGGCCGACATACGTGGACTTCGCGGGAAGACCCCAAGACTCGCTTCCGTGACAAAGGTCTCGGATATACCGGCAGGAATAAGCGGCTTTGTACTGTCTCCAGACAATAGCAAGATATTGTACATCAGCTCAGTACCTGGAAGTGTAAGAGTCCCCTCCGATGACGACCCGACTCTGGACAAAGCCTCGGCATATGTGGCAGATGACCTCATGTACAGGCATTGGGATCATTGGGTTACATCCATACCGCATACCTTTGTAGCTCCTTTTGATAGCAATATAACCAAGGAATCAAGCAAGGATCTTCTTACAGAAGGGGAGCGAGCCTACGAGCTTCCTACCGAGCCCTTCGGTGGAACGGAACAGCTATCATGGAGTCCTGACGGCAGATACATAGCATACTCTTGCCGCAAGAAAGCAGGTCGTGAATACGCGTTCAGTACAAATACAGATATATATGTATACGACACAGTAACAGGACATACCGAGGCAGTGACAAATGGCGGCGGATATGATACTGACCCTGTCTGGAGTCCGGATGGCAACCATCTTGCGTGGTTGAGTATGGCGAGAGATGGCTATGAGGCAGACAAGACACGCCTTATGTTGGCGCAGGTGCAGTCAGCAGACAAGGTGATGGTTAGTGGAGTAGAAGATCTGACAGCATCATTCAAATACAATGCAGCCTCTCCTGTATGGGATCCTGCTTCGGAGAAAATCTATTTCAGTGCATTGTATGAAGGTGTCCAAGGTATATTTGCGGCATCTCTGAGCGGAGGGATCTCTCTTGTTACCAAAGAAGGGGAATGGTTCGACTACGAATCTCCTTTTGCCGTACTTCAAGATGGTGGTATTCTCGCTTCAAGAAGCAGCATGGATGAACCTACAGAGCTTATTGCCGTAGCTTCAGATGGAAGCAGTCACAAGATTACAGACGAGAACGGCCATATACTCTCCCAACTCAAGTCTCACAAGACAGAATCAAGGATAATCAAGACGGTAGACGGCAAAGACATGCAGACTTGGGTGCTTTATCCACCGGAATTTGACTCGACAAAGGTTTATCCCTCGATCCTGATCTGCCTTGGAGGGCCTCAGGGAACCAACAGTCAGTCATGGTCTTACAGGTGGTGCTATCGTCTCATGGCAGAGCAAGGATATGTTGTAGTTCTTCCCAACAGGCGGGGCACCACGGCTTTCGGCCAGGAATGGACCGAGCAGATCTCCGGAGACTATCCTGGGCTCAATATGCAGGATTACCTTTCTGCTGCAAAGGAACTGAAGAAAGAGCCTTATATAGGAAAGATGGCAGCCTGTGGAGCGAGCTACGGAGGATATTCGGTGTATTACCTTGCTGGTGTCCACGGAGATGTGTTCGATTGCTTTATTGCCCATGCCGGCATATTTGACGAGAGGTATATGTATTATGAGACCGAGGAAATGTGGTTTCCCAACTGGGACAACGGGGGACTCCATGAATATGAATACACTCCGGGGCAAACCGGGCCTGCAGGAGACGGTGTGACATTCGGAGGAATTAGACAGGGTGGTTCTCCGTGGAGTAGCGAGCCAAAGGCAATTAGGCACTATGCCAATTCTCCTTCGGTAAATGTGACCAAGTGGCATACCCCGATTCTCTGTATTCATGGAGGCCTGGATTTCAGAATTCCGTATGATCAGGGTATGGCTGCATTTAATTGTGCGCAGATGATGGGCGTGCCCTCACGTCTTGTAGTATTCCCTGACGAGTGCCACTGGATACTCAAGCCTCAGAACGCCCTGTTCTGGCATCGGGAATATTTCTCGTGGCTTGACGAATGGTGTAAGTAAATATAATTGGTTTTTAATAAAATAACTATCTTTGCAAGGTTAATAACTACCGAGAACACTGTAAGTTACATGAGACGTACCATATTCATCATCCTATTTGTATCCGCGGTTGCCATGTTGGCCTCTTGCAGCAATAAGACGTATCGCAATATCAATTATCTGCAAGATGCGCAGAAAGATACTACTATGGCCATGAGCAATGAGGGCGGTATCTTGGTGCAGCCCAAAGACATGATCTCTATTGTCGTATCAAGCCGTAACCCAGAGCTTTCGGCCATGTTCAACCTTAGCAACGTAAGTTATCAGGCTGGAGCGGAGACCTCAATGAACGGGTCAATGAACCGCATTATCGGGTATTCTGTGGATACGGATGGCAATATCGATTTTCCTGTGATGGGCAAGATAAATGTCGCTGGACTTACACGCTGGCAGGTGGCCGAGAAGATAAAGAGCGAGCTTATATCCCGCAACCTTCTCAAGGATCCGGTAGTCTCTGTTGAATTCGTGAATTTCAAAATCTCTGTCCTTGGAGAGGTAGCTCATCCTGGTACCTATGCTATAACAGGAGACAAGATCACCCTGCTTGAGGCGTTGAGCCAGGCCGGGGATCTTACGATTTTCGGTCGCAGGGACAAAGTGTCCGTTATAAGGGAGCAGAACGGCAAACGCTCCATATACGTGGTTGATCTCCGTTCTACTGATCTCTTCTATTCTCCGGCTTATTATCTCCAGCAGAATGATGTTGTCTTCGTAGAACCCAACAAGGTCAAGGCTGGCCAGTCGACCATGAACGAAAATACATTCAAGAGTGCATCTTTCTGGGTATCCATAGGTTCGTTTCTAGTCACAATCGCCAACCTTATCATAGCTGTAGGCAAATAATCCACTATCCATATGAGCGAAAGAACTGAATTTGACAAGCTTTCAATATCTGCAGTTTCAGCCAATGAAAATGAGGATATGTTCAACCTCTCCGAACTTTGGCCGATGATATGGAACAACAAGTGGTGGTATATCCTATCGTTGTTCGTATGCATCGTATTGGTTGCATTCTTACTGTACCGTACGGCCCCGGAATATGAACGCACCGCAAAAGTAATAATAGACGACAGTAGCGAAAACTCTGCATTGAGAGAGTTGGCTTCATTCACGGGCAATATGTCCGGGTTTAGGAGCAATGGGGGAGCCAATGTCTACAATGAGATGGAATCATTCTCATCTCCAGATCTTATGGCGGTGGTCATATCGCGTCTCGGAATGGAAGTATCGTATGTGGAGGACCAGTTTCTTCGCTCCAGGGAGCTCTTCACCGAGTCTCCTGTGCACATGACAGTAGTGAAGTCAGGCTATACACCAGTATTCTCACTGGAACTGGCTAAAGGAGGAGAAGGAGATTTTGCTATAAGCAAGATGACTGTGGCCGATGAGAAAGTCTCCCTTGGAAAGGGATTGATCGGGCATTTCGGAGATACTCTTGATACACCTGTCGGGAAGCTCGTATTCCATCCTACTGACAATATTAATACATGGAAGCATCCTGTAGTCGTCAGCTATGTCAATGCTCGTAGCCGAGCAAATTCGCTTGTCGCCAATCTTTCTGTATCCCTGTCGGGAAAAGAATCTACCGTACTTGTACTTTCTCTCAAAGACAGATTCCCTTCCAGAGCAGAAAGCATACTTTCTACCCTCATAGACGTATATAATGAACAGTGGGTAGAGGATAAGAACAGATCGGCAAGGAATACGACAGAGTTTATTAATGATCGTCTCGTAGTGATAGAAAATGAGCTTGGCGGAGTCGAAGAAAACCTAAAAGAATATAAGGAGAAGCACAAGATAACGGATATCCAGTCTGTGTCGAAGGCGTATCTTCAGGAGTCTACAGAATATTCTGCAAAGGCATTTGAGGCTAACAATCAGCTTTCTATCGCCAAGTTCATCAAGGATTACCTGAAAGATCCACAGCATTTGTCTTCTTTGATTCCGGCCAATTCAGGCATCAATAGCGCTACTGTAGAATCCCAGATAAGCGAATACAACCAGACAGTACTAACAAGAGACAGGCTTCTGAGAGATAGTAGTCAGGATAACCCTGTAGTAGCTGACCTTAACAACGCAATAAGTGCTCTGCGTACTGCTATACTTCGCTCGGTGGACAATCTTATCTCTACCTTGCAGATGCAGGTGGATGAGCTTTCCGCACAGGAGAATGATATTCTTGCGCGGATTGCCAACACTTCTGGTCAGGAGCTGCAACTTCTGTCTATAGAGAGACAGCAGAAAATAAAAGAAGAACTCTATGTCTATCTCCTGCAGAAGAGGGAAGAGAACGAGATCGCAAGTCTGGTCAATGTGGGAAATACTCGCATGGTCATGACTCCTGCCGGAAGCCCTTATCCCCAGTCTCCGGACAAGAAGATCTATCTTCTTGCTGCCCTTGTACTCGGACTTGGTATTCCATTTGGCATCTTCTTTATGATAAGACAGCTTGATACGAGAGTCAAGAACCGTACGGATCTCTCTACCCTTCAGGTACCTTTTCTTTCTGAAATTCCTCAGATAGGCAAGGGGGCAGGATTCTTAAACAGGCTACGCAAGGGGATGTGTAATAAGGAGAATACGAAGATTGTAGTTGCCGCAGGCAATCGCAATAGCATCAACGAGGCTTTCCGTGTCATGAGAACCAATCTTGATTTCATGTCTTCAGATTTCGAGGGAAAGTGCCGAAAGATCATGGTGTCGTCTTTCAATCCCAATGCCGGCAAGACATTTGTCATAATGAATATAGCAAAGACCATGTCTCTTAAGGGAGCAAAAGTGCTTCTGCTTGATCTTGATCTCAGAAAGGCAACTCTTGGCAAAGCTCTCGGCCACAATAAGACAGGTATCTCAGCCTATCTTAACGGAAAGGTTTCTGATATCACTTCAGAGATACAGCACATAGGAGACAATCTCGACCTCATCTCTGTCGGTTCACTTCCTCCCAATCCTGCTGAACTTTTAGTATCTGCCAGGTTTGGTGATATGCTTGGACAACTTTCAGAAAAGTATGACTATATATTTATGGACTGTCCTCCTATTGACATTGTGGCTGATACAGCGATCATCTCCAAGTCTGTGGACTTTACAGTATTTGTCATAAGAGCCGGCCTCTTCGACAAGCGGATGCTGCCTGGTGTAGAGAATCTGTACGAGAAAGGGACTTATTCAAGGATGTCGCTGATTCTCAACGGTGTTGACGCTGACGTTAAGACGTATGGCAGGTACGGCTACGGCTATGGTTATGGTTATGGTTATGGTTATGGCTACGGTTACGGCTATGGCGAATCTGATGACAACAAGAACGGAGAAAACTGATGTTCGGCTTTTTCAGTGCCAGAAACTCCATTGAGGGAAGTGGTCTTGTCACCGGCTTCATAGACAATCATTCCCATATATTATACGGTGTGGACGACGGAGTCCAGACAAAGGAGGATTCCCTTAAGATACTCTCCTATCTTGAGCATGCGGGAGCAGTTGAAGTGTGGCTTACCCCTCATGTGATGGAGGATGTGCCCAATACAACATCTTCTCTCAAAGCCAGGTTTGAGGAACTCAAGGACTCATATAATGGGGTTCTCAAGCTTAATTTGGCATCGGAGAATATGATAGATTCCCTCTTCTTCGAGAGACTGAAGACTATGGATTTTCTATTCCATGGGGACGGAAAGTTGCTTGTGGAGACTTCCACTTGGTCTGCACCTATGGATTTCTGGGATATTCTTGATACCCTTCTTGTACGCGGATGTGTGCCTATAATCGCGCATCCGGAAAGATATCGCTATATGGATATGAATGATTATTCCAGACTGTTGGATATGGGAACTATACTTCAACTCAACTTGCCGTCAATCATAGGCGTTTACGGAGAAGATGTAAGGCGTAAGGCACAGAGCCTTCTCGCAAAAGGAATGTACGCCATGACAGGGACAGACTGTCATAGATTCAATGCTCTGCATACCCAGTTCACGAGTTCGGTGCTTACGAGGTCAGAGATTTCTGCTTTGTCCGCTTTAATGAAAGTATAGGATGGGTATTGAGATTACCCGCCGGGATGTGGTTTGGAGTTATGCCGCGAAGATCTTCCAGATAGCCTCTGGATTGATCACCTTGCCGCTTGTCCTTCATCTGCTTACTCCAGAAGAAGTGGGCATGAATTATCTCATGCTTACGGTGAGTTCTATAGTGGCATTGCTTGATTTTGGATTTTCACCGCAGTTTAGCAGGAATTTCACCTATGTCTCGAGTGGCTCGAAGACCCTACTTAAGGAAGGCGTAAGCGAGGATACCTCAGGTCAGGTCGACTGGCATCTGATGGCAGTTCTCATACACACGGCAAAACGTGTATACAGCCGTCTTTCCTTGCTTGCATTGGTGGTCATGCTTACTGCAGGGACTGCATATATAGGGTATCTGACTGAAGGGTTTGCAAGTGTGCGAAATGCCCTTCCTGTATGGATACTCTACAGCCTGTCAACCTTTTTCAATATCTATTATTCCTATTATATCAGCCTTCTTACTGGAAGTGGGATGATACGGCGCTCCAACCAAGCCGTCATACTGTCCAAGTCCGTATATCTTCTCTCCTGTACAGGCTTGCTGCTTGCAGGGTGCGGACTTTTTGCCGTTGCGATCGCCAATTTCATGGCTCCCCTCGTTCAGAGGTATTTCTGTTACAGGGTATATTTCAGCCCAGAGCGTAAGCTTTTCTTATCCGGAGAAGTTGGCCGGGAGGAAATCCGCGAAACTTTCAGGGCTGTGTGGTACAATGCCCGTAAGCTTGGGATCAATTTCATCGGTTCCTATGCTGTGACGAAGATGGGCATCTTCATAATAGGCTTCTTCCTTCCACTTGCTTCAGTAGGCTCATACGGACTTCTGCAGCAGCTTGCAGGCATACTTAGCGGGATTGCAAATACCCTTTTTGTAACATATCTTCCCAAGATCTCAAATCTGAGAGTTTCAGGCGATACGCCCGGCCTTAAGAAGACAGTCTCCTTCACAATTGTCTTTGCCCAACTCGTGATGCTATCCGGAAGCCTTGCCATCGTCTTCCTTGCTCCATGGCTTCTGACTCTTATCCATTCTCAGACCGTCCTTCCATCGTATGGTGTATGCGGACTGTATATGGCTGTTATGACGCTTGAACTCAACCATTCCCAGTTTGCCTCCGTCATCTCTACCGGTAACAAGATTCCTTTCGTGATACCGAGCCTGGTATCTGGCAGCGTTATAGTCCTGCTTACATTCATTGTGCTGAAATTTACCGGTCTCGCCTTGATGGGAGTAGTCCTTGTCCAGGGCCTTGTGCAGGCTGCATATAACAACTGGAGATGGCCTATGTGGGTCTTCCGTGAGTTAGGCTTTACACTTACCTCCTTTTACTCGACAGGCTTAAGAACAATCTACAAGACAATCATTTCATTATGCAAATAGATGCTTCCAAGATATTAGGCATGAACGACAATATAGTCCTGCCTTCAGAGATCCCTTCATCAAGAATACTTTCTTCGAAGGTACAGAATCCCTTTGTCACCATTGCAATCCCAGTCTATAACAGGCTCTCGACTCTAAAAAAATGCCTTTCGGCAGCATTGTCACAGGCTACAAAGTTGCCCTATGACGTGATTGTTGTCGAGGATAATCCGGCTTCAGGAACTCCTGTAGAGCAATATCTCTCTTCACTCAATGAACCGCGTCTGTCATATTGGAAGAACAGCAGGAATCTCGGCCTTACAGCCAATTTCAACAGAACTGTCTTCCTTGGTCGCGGCCGGTATGTGGTACTTGTGCATGATGATGACTATTTGTTCCCGAATTATATTGATGAAATGATAAGAGTGGTATCAATACATCCGGATGCCGATATCATCTGCCCTTCAGCTGTCAAATGGAAGGAATATGCGGGAGAGCCAGAGCCGTCACTTCCCACATCTCGTAAGAGATACACATTGTGGAGGCCATCATTCTACGGAGAAGCATTCTTCAGACAGTTCATGCCTACAGGAGTCACATTCCGACGTATCTCATTCCTGGAATCGGGAGGGTTTGATCCTGATTCGGGTCCTTCTACCGATCTGTATTATATAGTCAGAGCCTCCGGCCATATGGTCTATTACAAATACGACAAACCGCTCTATGTGTACCGCTGGTCGGAGAACGAGTCGATGAAGCTATCCACTCGCATGGATTTCGTCAGATTCGGTCTTCCTTTGCGTGATCTTATACTGAGGCGTCTGCATGTCGCAGGTATCCTACGGAAATATGTACTTGAATATTATTCGCGGAAGTCCGTGGATGATATGTACCGATCCTTATCCTCACTTGTAAGTGGTGAGCGGGAAGCCGCCATGAAGGATATTTCAGAGTTTGCATCAGTATTGCCCATGCCACGAAGAAAGGCTGGATATACAATCGGAAAACAGGCATACAAAGCCCTCTCGCGATTCTTCTCCATTAAGAGGTATCTCTATCCTCGTGTATAATAAGCCCATCTATATATCATGTCCCGATGCTGTATTGTGTATCTTGGAATTGCGTATCTTGTCTATGCTATGAATTGTACTCGTTGAGGGCTGCCTCTAATATGTCAAGTGCTCTTGCAAGTTTCGTCTTGTCCAGCACATAGGCGAGTCTTACCTCATTTTTCCCAAGTCCTGGAGTCTCGTAGAATCCGGCTGCAGGTGCCATCATGATAGTCTCGCCTGCGTCAGACTTCTCTTCGGGGACTTCAATCAGTGGATTGGTATAATGTATGCCCCTGTCTTCGTCTCTTTCCACCTTAGTCCTCTTGTCCCTGTAGCGAAAGTCTGTAATACACCAGCGGCAGAAGTCTTCTGCATCTTCCACGGGTAGTCTTGCTACTGTATAGAAAGCCCCTTCTGGTTTAGGGGAGTAGACTCCGGGAATACTGTTGAGCCTTTCGATGAAGAAGTCCCTGCGCGACTTGTATTCATCGAAACATTCTTTAGAATAATCTTCTGTCCCCTCTATTGACGCTTCGGCTGCTATCTGTCCGAGAAGAGGAGGGCTGAGTCGCGACTGGCAGAACCTCATGAGGCCGTCAAGCACTTCTTTGTTGCGAGTTACCGCCATGCCGATACGTGTGCCGCATTCCGAGTATCTTTTCGATACAGAATCGGCAACTATCACATTGTCCTCTATGCCGTACAGACTCAAAGCAGATACATATGGCTCACCGGTATATACAAATTCCCGATACACTTCATCGCAGATAAGGAAGAGTCCGTGTTCTTTCACTATGTCACGAAGAAGGAACAGTTCGTCGGGACTGTAGAGATAGCCAGTAGGATTGTTGGGGTTGCAGATGAGTATGGCCTTTGTCTTAGGACTGATGGCATTTCTGAAATCTTCAGCTGACGGAAGAGCGAAGCCGTCCTCTATCCTTGACGTGAGAGGCTTGATCGAAAGTCCTGCTGCCCTTGCGAAGCCTATGTAGTTGGCATAGCCTGGCTCTGTGATTATAACCTCGTCCCCATTGTCAAAGCAGGTAAGGAAGATGGCAAGCAGTGCTTCGGAACCTCCTGCCGTGACGATTATCTCATCGGTAGAGAGCTCTATGCCGAAGCGTCTGTAATATTCGCAGAATTTCTCTCTGAGGCTTCGTGTTCCGGCACTTGGACTATATGCGAGGGTTCTCATATTGGATGCAGTCCCTATGGCTTCAAGTGCTTTTGCCGGAGTCGGAAGGTCAGGCTGGCCGATGTTGAGCTTGTATATGAGTACTCCCATTCTTTCGGCCTCTTCAGCGGCTGCGGATAGTTTCCTTATTGGGGAGGCTGGTATAGATAATCCCCGTCTTGAAATATGTGGCATAGTGTATCGATTGTTATGCTAATTTAAACGTTTTCTATCGGAAAAGCAAATAAGAAGCTCTTGGAAGTAAATTTTTATGACACGCTTGAAATGTGTAATTTTGAGAGTTAAATACCGCCGCCGCTTGGTCCTTACTTCAGGAGGAGGCTGCATGCGGATATACTAAGTACAGACAATATGCAAGCTATAATATTGGCGGCCGGAATGGGGCGCAGATTAGGGGCACTTACAGCTGGGAATACCAAATGCATGCTTTCCGTCAACGGCAAGCGTCTCATTGACAGAGATCTCGAAGCTCTTTCAAGCTATGGGCTCAAGAAGGTCGTGATAGTAGTGGGATATCAGGGACAGAATCTCATAGACTATATCGGTGACAGGTACAAGGATGTTTTCGATATAGAATATGTATGGAACCGGATCTACGACAAGACCAACAATATCTATTCGCTCGCCTTAGCCAAAGACCTGCTCTGTGAGGATGACACAATCCTTATGGAATCGGACCTTATATATGACAAGGCTCTTCTTGACTCGCTCGTGGAATCTGCAGATCCTGATCTTGCGCTTGTCTCTAAATACGAGAGCTGGATGGATGGCACGATGGTGCGCATAGATGATGAACGCAATATAATAAACTTCATCCCGAAAGCTGCATTTAGGTATGAGGACTCAGGACTCTATTACAAGACAGTCAATATCTACAAATTCAGCAAAGAGTTCTCGCGGGACAAATATGTGCCCTTCCTTGAGGCTTATTGTAAGGTGATGGGCAACAACGAATATTACGAGCAGGTCCTTGGTGTGCTTGTCTTTATGCACGGCTCGTCCCTCAAGGCTCTTGAAGTAGGTGGGCGCAAATGGTATGAGATTGATGATGTCCAGGATCTTGATATAGCTTCGACTCTGTTTTCGGACGGAGAAGTGAAATACCACGAATATCACAAGCGTTACGGAGGATTCTGGCGTTTCCCGGGACTTATGGATTACTGCTATCTGGTCAATCCTTATTTCCCGACAGCGCGGATGAAGGAAGAGATCAAGGCAAATGCCGATGCTCTGATAGGTAACTATCCTTCCGGAATGTATGTCAACTCTCTTCTTGCAGGCAAATATTTCGGCATAAGTCAGGATTTCACTGTAGTCGGCAATGGTGCGGCAGAGCTGATCCGTTCCGTCATGCAGGAATGTGTGACCTCGAAGGTGGGCATTGCTTTCCCTACTTTCGACGAATACCCGAATAGGCTTCCCGACTCTTCTATCGTGCCATTCATGTCTTCACGAGATGATTTCTCATATACCGCTGAAGAACTGATAGCGTTCTATTCTGCTAATAAAGCGGATGTTATCGTGCTTGTCAATCCGGACAATCCTTCTGGCCAGTTCATGCCGGTGTCCGATGTGCTCAAGCTTGCCGCATGGTGTGAGCAAGAAGGCATAAAGCTTCTTGTTGACGAATCATTCGCCGATTTTGCCGACAGACACTGCGGTGACGAAGTATACGGTACAACTCTTCTTCGTGATGACATACTTGAGGCCTATCCGTACATGATGGTGGTCAAAAGCATATCCAAGTCATACGGAGTGCCGGGACTCAGACTCGGGATTCTTGCGAGCGGAGACAAGACCCTGATATCCCATCTTAAGAAAGAAGTGAGTATATGGAATATCAATTCATTTGCCGAGTTCTACATGCAGATCTTCGGTAAGTATGAGTCTGACTACATGAAAGCCTGTGACAAATTCCGCCAGGAGAGGAGTATCTTCTTTGGAGAACTTCAAGAGATACCATACCTTAGAGTAATACCTTCTCAGGCCAATTATTTTCTTTGCGAGGTTACTTCGCGATTTACGGCTTCTTCGCTTACCCGTAAGCTGATAGAACATGATGTGATCATAAGTGACTGCTCTCTCAAGCGCAATATGTCAGGACGGCAGTTTATCCGTCTTGCCATAAGGGATAGGGCTGACAACTCGAGACTTGCAGCAATACTCAGAGCATTATGAAAAAGATCTGCATCTGTGGGGGTGGGGCTTTAGGACACGTTACTGCCGCTTTCCTGTCAGTAGAAGATGGCATCACTGTCAATCTGCTGACTTCTCGTCCCGAGATGTGGCTTCATGATGTGGAGGTGTCTCTGCCAGAAGGCAGATCGATAAGAGGGCATATCTCGGTGATATCGTCTGATCCCTTGGAGACAGTATCCGGAGCAGATGTGGTGCTGATCTGTCTGCCTGGATTTCTGATAGAGGGAGAGATAGCGAAGATAAGACCGTATCTGTCTCCTGACAGTTATGTGGGGTGTATTTTCTCATCTACAGGCTTCTTTTTCGATGCATTGAAGATGCTTCCCGAGAACCAGCCGCTGTGGGGATTCCAAAGAGTACCTTTCATAGCGAGAGTCAGGGAATATGGCAGGTCAGCTGCTATATTAGGCTACAAGGATTCGTTAGGAATCGCAGTGGAACATGTAGACTATGGGGCTAAGTCTGACTTCGCTAGATGGGTGCAGACAGTCTTCCAAAGGCCGGTAACCCTGCTTGGAAACTACCTCGAAGCAAGTCTTACCAACAGTAATCCACTTCTGCATACATCGAGGCTGTATTCTATGTTTTCCGGATGGAGAAGAGGGCAGTATTATCCTTCTCCTTTGCCTTTCTATGAGGGGTGGAGTCTTGATGCTGCAGAACTTCTGATGGCGATGGATAGGGAATTCTTCTCTCTCCTTGCCGTACTCCCGGTACGTTCCGGAGCCATAAAACCGATAGCTGAGTATTATGACTCAGTAGATGCCGCTTCTCTTGCATCCAAGTTGTCAAGTATTCCGGCATTCAAGGGGATCATGGCACCTATGATTCAGGTAGGAGACAATGGTTGGATACCAGATTTTGCAAGCAGGTATTTTACCGAAGATTTTCCGTATGGGCTGAGGTTTATAAGGGATCTAGCCCACAGTCATGGCGTGGCGGTGCCTAAGATAGATACAGTGTATGGCTGGGGTATGTCTATAATTGCCGAAAATGATTAACTTTGAAAGTTGTAGCTATTCCGGAGGCTGGATCGAAAAGGTGATCTCTCGTATCACGCGAGCGCTTGCGTACCTTCTAGTTACCTGCACTGGAGGCTTTTTCTATAATGCGATAATATAATGGATGACAAACGAAGGGCAATCCTTTTACGTACGATGAGGGATTTCTCACGCTTCTGTGACAAGGCCGGACTCGGTTGGTTCATGGCTTTCGGAGCCGCAATCGGCACAGTGCGCCACAAAGGCATGATACCGTGGGATGATGATATAGACGTTTATATGCCAAGGCCGGACTATGAGAGGCTTGTGGCAATCGTAAATGGAGTTGCCTCTGATTCAAGCTCTCTTCTTCATAACGGGGTTATACAGGGAGATGAAGGATCATATTCTGTCATAGGACCGAGGGTATCTCAGGATTATTGGCCTTTCCCTTATCTGAAATTTTCGGACAACTCGTCCACAATATGGGAGCAGGAGAAATACCGGTGTGTTACAGGTGTGTTCGTGGATATTTTTCCTCTCGACGAGACTGACGGGGATATGGCAAGGAATGACGAGCTTAAGTCCCATTATCACAAGGTATTCGGTAAATACAAGAGAAGCGGCCGTTACAACGACATAACTATGCGCAATCTTATCCCTTCATTGCTTGATGCGGTGTTGTATCGTCCTCGTGCTGCAGCTCTGAAAGACGACTTCTGCGCTCTTGACAAGGCTATGGCCAGTATTCACGGAGATCATTATATTACCTGGGCTGCAATCTCGCCATCAAGAAAAGTCTGCTTCCCCAAAGAGTGGGCTGAGAGCTGGACTGAAGCCGACTTCGAAGGCTTCAAGGTGCGCCTGCCAATAGGCAATGACAAGATATTGCGCTCTATATACGGGGATTATATGCAGCTCCCACCAAAATACGAGAGAATCTCCAACCACCATCAGTTCTTTGCCGATTTCGGGAAACGAATGTCCGTAGAGGAGATTGATGCGGCCATGAAGAGTGGGATGATCCGTAAATTCGGTGACAGATGACCCCGGTAGATCTATGCGCTGCACTTATGAGGCGTCCAAGGAAAATCGTTGTTTGGCTATCGCGGACTGTCAATCGTCTGCGCTTCCTATCTGAAGGTGTCCGGCTCGGAAGTCATCCTGTGATCGAAGGACGAGTATATGTGATGAGGGCTTCAGGGGCGGAGATACGCATTGGCGACAATGTGCATATAACTGGGGGTATGTTCATCAACAAACTCTCAAGGTCGGCTTCTGCAGGTATCTGTGCCGCTCCTGGGGCTCATATAGAGATTGGAGACAATGTGGGGATGTCAAGCCCTGCAATCTGGGCTATGAACAGCATAACAGTCTGTGACAATGCATCTGTAGGTGCAGATTGCATAATCATGGACCATGACGCTCACAGTATCGATTTCGCCCAGAGGCGCAGCCCGTTGTCTGACAAGCCAAATATAAAGTCTTCTCCTGTGAGGATAGGCCGGGACGTATGGCTCGGGACGAGGGTTATAGTGCTTAAAGGAGTTACAATCGGAGATAGAAGCATAGTCGGAGCCGGTAGTGTTGTCACTGAAGATATTCCCGAAGGTGAGATCTGGGCCGGAAATCCTGCAAAATTCATACGTAAGGTATAGCCGATGAGAGTACTGTGGTTTACCAATACGCCTTCCGGATTTGCAAGAGATATGGCGTCAGGGACATTTCCTGTTAGATCTTCTGGAAGCCGATACAATGGAGGCGGATGGATATCTTCCCTTGAAAACGAGATTAAGGACAAGGTAGAGCTTGGTGTTGCCTTTGTCGGTAGAGGAAATCCATCTAAATGGCGGGTAGGTCATGAAGGTGTGACTTACTTTCCTATGCGAGACTCTTTTACCGGACGTCTGGGTCGTATGTTCAAGCTTCTATTTGGTAACTATCGGGAGGAGAAGCAGATACTATCTCAATGTATTAGGGTGGCAGCTGATTTCAAACCAGATATAATAGAGGTCTTCGGGACAGAGAGAGTCTTCGGACTTGTCGTGAAATATACGAGTGTCCCTGTTGTTGTCCATCTTCAGGGTATACTCGGTGAGTATCTTAAGACATATTTTCCAAAGGGCGTATCGGCTGCAGGCTATTTTGCAGCTTCATCTTCGGCCGCACAGGCACTTGCCAGGGTCTACAGATATATTGATTTCAGAAGGCGTGCAAAGACAGAAGCGAGGATAATGCGATGTGTCAGGTATTATGCCGGAAGGACTGCGTGGGACAAAGCCTGTGTATTGGCGGCCAATCCGCAGGCTCAGTATTTCCATGTTGACGAGATCTTGAGAAGCGAGTTTTACCGGAATGCAGGCAAATGGAATCCTCCTCAAGCTAAAGAGGTGGAAATTGTCAGTGTTATCTCCGAGGCACCGTACAAGGGATTTGATATGGTCCTGCGTACTGCAGCCATATTGAAGTCTCGTGGCCTGACTTTCACCTGGAAAGTCTATGGCAATGTGGACGCATCTGTCTATGAGAAACTTACTGGAATATCTCCGGATGATGTGGGAGTCAGACTCTGTGGTGTCGCTGATGCATCATCTCTCTGTAAGGCCCTCTCCGAGTCTACTGTGTATGCACATCCTTCTTTGGCGGATAATAGTCCCAATAGTGTGTGCGAGGCTCAGATGACAGGCATCCCGATAGTTGCTTTTGCAATCGGAGGGATTCCTACCCTTCTTGATGGTGACGGGTCCTCTGTCTTGGTAAATTCGCTGACTGCATCAGCTTTTGCCGATGCCCTGACCTCTGTCATTGAGGCAGTAAGGTGTGGCTGTGTGTCTACAGGCAAAGCTCTTGCCATTGCCAAGGCTCGCCATGACAGATGCCGGATTGTCGAATCCCTCCTCGAAACGTATAAGACCATTGCCTTAGAATCTGTTTTGAAATGATTCGTCTCTTCTTATAGTTCTTTCCGGCCATTTTCATCTTTGTCATCACCCCGGTATCTATAGTACTCTCCTTCTTCCAAAGTCGTGGCGGCCCCGAAAAATCCTCATAATAAAATTCGGAAACCAACTCAAAACAGCTTCTAAGTGGAATAAAAAATGTCTCTTATGCACACGCATAAAGTGTATGTGGAATGCCCCCACCAACCGGATGATGGGTGGTTTGTGCTAAGTTTGTTGCCTTGCGGGCAAGATGTCAAATGAGGAAGGTTTTTTGCGAGGTGGATTCATATTGATGGTAATAGGTTATAAAATGATGGCATCGGGATCCTTTACTCCCTGAATGACTTGTGGCTTCTCCTTCAGTCTGCCGCCTTCGTTGTATCGCTGGTTGTTGGGGTATCCGACTCCGCCCACACCTTGGATCATAAGGGCTTTCAAGTCGTCAAGATGATGTTGATAGATGCCGCGCGGTGTTTCTCCGAATCGTTTGCAAAGCGAGGCGGCCATTCCTACAACTTCGCCCATCATTCCTGTGGTGCGCATTACGCGGATGGTACCCAGTGCTACATGAGTGGCGCTAATGTCCCGTCCTGCCATAAAGAGGTTCTCGATGTTGCGCGAGTAGAGACACCGGTAGGGCACAGCATAGGGATAGATGAGGATATGTTCGGTGACGGATTTGAACTCCCGTCCCGGAAATTTCCGGCTATTGTCGGGATCTTCCCAATGTAGGTCGATGCTCCAAGTAGTGGAGAAGGATGCGTCTTCGTGGAAGACGTTCTTGCGGATGTCGTCTTCTTTGAGAATATAGTCGCCTAGTAGCCGGCGCGATTCACGCTTTCCCGCGATGTAGGCAACCCATTCGAGGCGACGGTTGCGGTAGGCATCATTCTCTTTTAGCCTGTTTTTCAGGAAGCTCCAGTTGGAATAGATCACAAGAAGACCATAGTCGCGGATACGCTCGAAGTCATCTATCTGGTTTTGGTTCATTCCAGTTTCCCAAGTCCATTCCCCATTGGTTGTCAGTTCAGCGTTTGTCTCATCGAATTTTATACCGTATTCGAACAGAGGAAACCTACTGTTCTTTTTTGTCTCTACTGAGTACCATTGGACAGAACTTCCCAATGTCTTCTTGTCTGCCTGTTCTGGCGCTAGATCTTCACCGAATTCGCTACGTGCCTCGCGTCCCATCCTCCAGTCGGCCCCAGCCAGATAGCCGATGGTACCATCACCTGTGCAATCGGCAAAGATAGGTGCTTCGAACAACAGTTCTTTGCCAGTTTCAATATGTTTGGCGGTGATGTTGGATATTCGGTTTCCTTCCATGCCTACGGCCACGCCCCGATAGTTGAGAAACAGGTCTATGTTTTTCTCCCGTTGGACGATGTCCAGTTTTTTCCAGTCTTCGTAGTTTTCGGACGGTTGAGCGTTGCCAACTTTGGAAGGACCGAATTCCTTTTGCAATCCTCCCAAGGCAGGATAGGGGTCAACCTCAATGCGTCCTCCCAAATGTACTCGTATTTCGGAACTGTTGTTGCCGCCCAATACTGGACGGTCGTTTAGTAAGGCCACTTTGCATCCTAAACGAGCGGCGGCGACGGCTGCGCTTATACCGGCTATACCGCCACCCACTACGACCATATCGTATTTCCCAGCAGTAGGAGGCGTGTCGGGCAGTCGCAAGGCGTGTCGGCGGAATTCTGCCAATCCGACTCGATCTGACGGTGGAAGTGCTCCACGTTGTGTTGTGAAGTAGAGAGCATCGCAGCGTCCATCGAATCCGGTCAGGTCGTGCAAGGAAACGGTAGCATCAACGTCATTCACATGCACCTTGCCTGCTTCCTGCCACATCCAGCTATTTCCAGTGTCTCCCAAAGTAGCATCCAGTTGCTTTCCGTTCACAGAAATGCGGAATTGTCCCGGTCCCTTTGCCGTACTCCACGGTGAGGTCCAATTGTAAGTACGTACATATGCATAGTAGACACCAGGCGCGGGAAAATGAACGTTGGTTGTGGCGTCAGACACAGGGACGCCCATACCGTGCGCTATAAGGTAAGACGATCCCATTTGGTCGATGAACTGCTGGTCTGTCTTCCAACCTCCTTTTTCGGCAAAACTTTCGGCCTCTACGAACAGTTGGCCGGCTTGCTGGTCGGGATTAGTGTGAATGGTATCGTGCCGTGTGATGGCGGGATTCTGTGTCTGCTGTTGCGCATAAAGCTGGCTTGCCATCAGCAGAGCCGCCAATATTATAGCTTGCATATTGTCTGTACTTAGTATATCCGCATGCAGCCTCCTCCTGAAGTAAGGACCAAGCGGCGGCGGTATTTAACTCTCAAAATTACACATTTCAAGCGTGTCATAAAAATTTACTTCCAAGGGAAGATTCAAGCAATGAGTTCGGGTATTTCTTGAATATTTATTATATTTGTAGGATTGGACTAAAAAACGATATTTATGGCATTGATTGACATAATAGGAAAGGTATTCGGTACCAAGAACGAGAGGGACATGAAGAAGATCACTCCTATTCTTAATAAAGTGCTGGAGGCCTACACAGAGATTGATAAACTTTCCAATGATGAGTTGAGGGAGAGAGCGCAGTCCCTGCGGAAGAAAATACAAGGATGTGAGGAGCCTTTCGAAAAAAGGATCGCTGAGATTAAAGATGAACTTGAGAAGGATATCCCTGTAGACAAAAAGGAGGCTCTGGCTACCGAGGCGGACAAACTTGTCAAAGAAGAGGATGCCGAGATTGAGAAAGCTTTGAATGAAGCACTTCCTGAGGCATTCGCTATAATGAAATCTACGGCTCACAGGTTTGCGCAGAATCCGGTCGTTGAAGTGACAGCGACCGAATTTGACCGACATCTTGCAGCGACACGGGAATTTGTAAAGATAGAAGGTGACAAGGCTATCTGGCAGAATCATTGGATGGCCGGAGGCAACGAGGTTACCTGGGACATGGTGCACTATGACGTCCAGATAAGGGGCGGTATTATTCTGCATCAAGGCAAGATTGCCGAGATGGCAACCGGTGAAGGAAAGACTCTCGTGGCAACTTTGCCTGTATTTCTCAATGCACTCGCTGGAAAGGGAGTGCATATGGTTACGGTCAATGATTATCTCTCCAAACGAGATTCGGAGTGGATGGGGCCGCTTTATATGTTCCACGGCCTTTCGGTAGACTGTATCGACAAGCATGAGCCCAATAGCGAGGCTCGTAAGAGAGCATACGAGTGCGACATTACTTTCGGTACCAATAATGAATTCGGCTTCGACTATCTGAGGGACAATATGGCCGTCAGACAACAGGACCTTGTACAGCGCAAGCATCATTTTGCTATTGTAGATGAGGTAGACTCCGTGCTTATTGATGACGCGAGGACTCCTCTTATTATATCTGGTCCTGTGGCCAAGACTCAGGATGATGAACAGTACAAGCAGTTTCGTCCTTATGTAGAGAGACTTTATTCCAACCAGAAGGCTCTCGTTACCAAGACTCTTAACGAGGCTAAGAAAGCCATTGCCGAAGGGAAAGAGGACGAAGGCGGCAAATTGCTTTTCCGTTGTTACAAAGGTCTTCCCAAGTATCAGCCGCTCATTAAGTTCCTAAGCGAACCTGGCATGAAGCAACTGATGCAGAAGGCTGAGAATTTCTATATACAAGACAATGAGCGGCAGATGCCGGAGATTACAGATCCTCTGTTCTTCGTAATCAATGAGAAACAGAATGCGGTAGACATGACAGACAAAGGACATGACGTCCTTGCCTCTGAAGTTGCAGACTCTCAGTTCTTTGTATTGCCGGACGTTGGCTCTCAGATAGCAGATATAGCGAAAAGTGATCTTCCTCAGGCCGAGAAGCAGGCGAAGAAGGACACTATAATGGAGGATTACGCACTCAAAAGCGAGCGTGTCCACTGTGTAAGCCAGCTGCTAAAGGCCTATGCGATGTTTGAAAAAGACGTTGACTATATCATAGTTGACGGAAAGGTCAAGATTGTAGACGAGCAGACCGGACGTATAATGGAGGGCCGCCGCTGGAGTGATGGACTTCACCAGGCTGTAGAGGCTAAGGAGAACGTAACGGTAGAGGCTGCCACACAGACATTTGCAACTATAACTCTGCAGAACTATTTCCGAATGTACCACAAGCTTGCAGGTATGACAGGTACTGCAGAGACTGAGGCAGGGGAGTTCTGGTCTATATACAAGCTTGATGTTGTTGTGATTCCAACTAACCGCCCAGTCATAAGGGTAGATGAGGAGGATAAGATCTACAAGACCAAGAAGGCCAAATACGCTGCGGTGATAGCCAGGATTGAAGAACTTCGCAAGGTAGGGAGGCCTGTACTCGTCGGTACGACAGATGTGGATACTTCAGAGCTTCTGAGCAGAATGCTTAAGATGCGTGGTATTCCTCACAATGTCCTCAATGCCAAGCAGTTTGCTCGTGAAGCGGAGATCGTGGCGCAGGCCGGGCAGACAGGTTGCGTGACTATTGCCACCAATATGGCCGGCCGAGGTACGGATATCAAGCTTTCGCCTGAAGTCAAGAAGGCCGGCGGACTTGCGATTATCGGTACTGAGAGACATGACAGCCGCCGTGTCGACAGACAGTTGCGTGGACGTGCGGGACGACAGGGGGATCCGGGTTCTTCAGCTTTCTACGTATCATTTGAGGACAAGCTGATGAGGCTTTTCGGTTCGGACAAGATCGCGTCAATACTTGACAGTATGAAGATGACGGATGAAGATGTCCTTGAGAATAAGTGGCTCTCGTCCAGCATTGAGAAGGCGCAACGCAAGGTAGAGGAGAATAATTTCGGCATCAGAAAGAGACTTCTTGAGTATGATGACGTGATGAACTATCAGAGGGAAGCCATATATGCCAGGAGACGTAATGCCATATCCGGAGAGCGTATCGAGATAGATGTGATGAACATGATGATCGATGCTGCTGAGGTTATAATAGACAAGGCTCGTGACATGTCATACGATGATTTCTGCCAGTATCTTATGGCGCAGCTTTCGATAGACCCCGGATTTGACGAGAATTTCTTCTCTCAGGCCAAACCGGAGGCTCTTAAGGATGCCCTGACAAAGCATATGAAGGAGGCCTATGACAGAAGAATGGATGCAATGATTGAGAAAGTGTATCCGTTTATCAAGGATGTATATGAAAATCAGGGCGACAAATGGCAGAATATCGCTGTACCTATTACCGATGGACGCAAAGTCCTCAATCTGGCATTCAATCTTAAGAAGGCATATGAGTCCGGTGGCAAGGAGCTCGCCAAGTCTCTCAGCAAGACAATTATTCTCCATCAGATAGACGAGCACTGGAAGCAGCAGCTAAGGGATCTTGATGATCTCAGACAGTCGGTACAGAATGCGGCTTATGAGCAAAAAGACCCGTTGGTGATCTATAAGATCGAGAGTTACAATCTCTTCGCATCTATGCTTGAGGCTCTTGACAGGGACGTGCTCTCCTTCCTTCTTCGTTCTGCAATATTCTTAAGAGATCCTCAGCAGGCTCAGTCTCCGCGTGAGCCTCAGCGACCCAATCCTGCACCTATGAGGACACAGCATCCATCTCTCAGTACAAATGCTGGTGCCCCCAAGACCAAGATGCCAGTTCATGTCGACAAGAAAATAGGAAGAAATGATCCCTGTCCTTGTGGCTCCGGACTCAAATACAAGAACTGTCACGGCAAGGGTCTGGTATAGTTCCATTTTTAATTTGATTATATGATGGCAAAGAATCAAGATAACAGCAATGTAAATGTCAACGAGGTTAGTCGGATCTCAGTCGGAACAAAGATCAAGGGAGATATTGATTCTCCCGGAGATATAAGGATCGACGGTTGTTTCGAAGGACGTCTTGTCTCCAAAGGTAGGGTAGTGGTAGGAGAGAAAGCGGTGATCAAGGGCGATGTTATCTGCGAAAATGCTGACTTCTGGGGCAAGAGCACAGGGTCAGTATATGCAAAGGATACCCTCACACTCAAGGATACATGCAGTGTGGAAGGCGAGATTCACGTACGCAAGATAGTAGTCGAGCTCGGGGCCAATTTCAACGGGACATGCAAGATGCTCTCAGAGGGGGAATTCGACAAGATTGCCTCTAAGGGCAACGATGTCAAAGCAGCACAATAGCCGAGTTTAGGTCTCATGATAGGATAGAGGGCGAGTCAGTTTTCCTTTGGCTCGTCCTCTTATTTTGTGTAAATTTGGATAATATGAAATCCGCGTATGGAAGAATCTCATAAACCGACAATTTACCTTTATACTGATGGTGCTGCAAGCGGCAATCCGGGCCCTGGAGGCTATGGTGTAGTACTCAAGTGTGGTCCATATCGCAAGGAACTCTCAGGAGGATTTCGCCTTACGACCAACAACAGGATGGAACTTCTTGCGGTGATAGTGGGCCTAAGGGCAATCAAGTGGGAAAATGCCAACGTGGAGCTATGGAGTGACTCTTCATATGTGGTAAATGCGATAAGCAAAGGATGGCTCAACAAATGGCGTTCTAAAGGATTTGCAAAAGTCAAGAATCCTGACCTCTGGCAGGATTTTCTTAAGGAGTATGCCCGCCATCATGTCACGTGTCATTGGCTGAAAGGCCACGCAGGCCATCCGGAGAATGAGAGATGCGATGCTCTTGCGGTTGATGCTGGTGCCGGTGAACTTGCCAGAGGAGGTGTCTTGCCTCCGGATTTATGGTATGAGGCTAATAGAGAGGAGAACGACACTGCAAATGCCACGTGAATTTAACGGCTCTGTTACATTTCTGCAACATCAAGGTGGTACATTTGCTTCATAAAAATTCAATATGAAGCATCTGTTAATCTTAGCGGCTGTGTTGTTGCCTTTGCCGGCAATGGCGCAATCCAATGAATCCGCTGCTGTGTCCGATGATAATAATGAGATTCCAGCAAAGGCGTATTTCAAAAATGGGAAGTTGCACGTGGCCACTAGCAACGACAAATTTAAGATTCAATTCGACAACAGGATTTACACCGACTTGTCGTTCTATACTCCCACAGAATCTGTCGCCGGTTTGGAGTCGAAGCCCAACAACGACCTTGAAGAGGACGATGGCAAGTTCCAGTTCAACAACGGGGTAAGCATACGCCGTGCGCGCTTCGGCGTGAAAGCCACCTTGTTCGATAACTGGTTTGCGGAGTTCGATGTGGACTTCGCTTACAACGAGGTCGAGCTGAAAGATATGTACGTGGGCTATAAGTTCAACGAACATTGGTCCGTGCAGGCAGGGCATTTCAAAGAGCCCATGAGTATGGAGAGGCTTACCAGTTCGCGCTATCTGGTGTCTAACGAGCGGCCCATGTCGGTGGAGATGTTTGCCGGCGGCAGACGCCTCGGAATCGCCGCTACGGGGTGGGGCAACCATTGGTGGGCTTCAGGCGGTGTGTTCGGCCAGCAGGTGGACATATTGCAGAAAGAGAAGAACCGTGGCAGCGACGGGTATTCGTTTACCGGCCGTGTGGCGACTTCCCCTGTTAATAACGATAATTTGACGCTCCACCTAGGCGGCTACGCCACGTACCGCACTCCGGACGGAGGAGGGAAGGAGGACAGGATAGTCGAGTTCCGCACGTTCCCGGAAAGCCGCACCGATAGGCGGAGGTTCGTGAGGGTAGAGATACCGAATGCCAACCACTATGCAACTTACGGTTTGGAAGTGGCTGTGAAGTGGCAGAAACTGCTTGCCTATGGTGAGTATACATTCACCTCGCTTTCGCGCTACCGCAAGGATGGCGAGCGACACATCAACCTCAATAACGCGGAGTTCAATGGCTGGTACGCCACGGCTTCATACATGATTTTGGGAGAGCAACGCAAATATGCGCCCGAGGATGCAGAGTTCGCCCCGTCCACAGTGAGCCGCAAGGGTGGAAAGCTGGAACTGGTGGGAAGGGTGAGCCATGTGAATCTGAACGATTTCCACGACAAGGCAGCACCGATAACTGGAGGTTCGGCTTATGGCTACAGTGTGAACCTTAACTGGTATCCGGTCAACAATCTGATGCTGGGGCTGAACTATACCTTCATGGACAACGACAAGTATGCCGATGACAAGGGGCATATCACCATTGGGGGAAATAAGCTGAGCGAAGCCAGAGTAGGTGGCATCGATTTCCATATCACGCAGCTCCGCTGCATGATTTCTTTCTAATTCAAAGTGCAATCATTGAACACAATTAATTTATGAACAAGAAAATCATTTACGCTTTCGCCTTGTGCGCTACAGCGACATCTTTCTATTCTTGCAAGGACGATAGCGAGGACGATTTGAATGTCCCGTCGGGCGTCAAGGGTATCTATATCAACGAGGTATGTTCGAGCGGTAACGATTGGGTGGAGTTTTACAACTCTACCGACAAGGAAGTGTCTCTCGGTGGCTTCCATTTGCAGGATAGCAAGGGGGCAGAAGAGGAATACACAATTTCTTCCGATACCAAGATTCCCGCAAAAGGCTTTTTGGTCCTTGAAAAAGGCTCTTCGTTCGAATTTGGTATAGGCAGCGGTGGCGATGAGATAAAGTTGCTGGACGATAACTATTCCATTATAGATGACGTGATTGTGCCGAAGCTGGCGGATGGCGAGACTTATTCTAGGAAGACAGATGGGGTTGGCGACTGGACAGTCGTAGCGAACGGCACGAAGGGACGCAGCAATGGTTCGGCAGTGCCGTCTTCTTCGCTCGTGGGCAAGCTATTCGTAAACGAAGTCTACACGTTCAGTGACCAGAAGGATATCAACGACCTCGACTATATTGAACTTTACAACGCTTCTTCGGAAACGGTCGCAGTGGGTGGCTTGAAGTTGTGGGAAGGCGGCGGGCAGGCCGAGGCTTGGACGATTCCTTCCGGCAAGTCTATCTCCCCGAAAGGCTTTTTGGTCATCGAGTGCGACAAGGAGAACCTCCACAATGATCCGACTAATTATCCGTCGTGGGGATTGAGCAAGAACGAAGAGACCATTGTGCTGGCCGACGACAAGTTCAGTGTCATCGACGAGGTGAAGACTCCTAGCCTGTCCACAGGTGAGACCTACGGCCGCAAGACCGATGGTGCGAAGGAGTGGGTGATATTTGTGGAACTCACTAAGGGCAAGAGCAACGATGGCGCGAAGGAAAAGCAAACAATCGTGAATACGTATGGCATCTATGTCAACGAGGTGTTTACCAACAACCAGAAAGGTGAGCCTACGTTGAATTGGGACGAGACGAAGGATTTCATCGAGCTTTACAATTCGACTGACAAGGATTTCGACCTCAGCGGCTTCAGCATGCTCGATGACAAGATGGAGGAGGGCGACCGCTTCACCTTCAAGTCCGGCACGGTGATCAAGGCCAAGTCGTTCTTGACGGTCAATGTGGAGAAGAATAACACCGATGGTCCGTCTTTCGGATTAGGCAAGGGCGGAGACAAGGTGTTCCTTTTCGACAAGGACAAAAAAACTGTAGATGAGGTGGTCACTCCTAAATTCGCAGATGGCGAGATTTACAGCTACGGCCGCAAATCCGACGGAGCTGCTGAGTTGGTTGTGTTTGTCGAAGTGTCGAAGAACGCAAGCAACAACGGCAAGAAAACGAAATAACAGGCTATGGTTGGTCTTAAGTCATTATCGACAGTCCTGCTTTGCGGGACTGCCTTTTTTTCTTTTACTGGGGAGCGTTGCCAGAGCGTGGTAATTCCATATACTTCCGTAAAAAGTGGAGATGCGGAGGTGCTCTATGGCGGTTACGGTTCGGATCTGGCCTATGATGCAGCGGACAGCACGTATTGGCTGCTTACGGATCGCGGCCCTAACGTGGACGGTCCCACAAAGGAAAGCAAGGTATTCCTCAATCCTGGGTTTAACCCCCACATAGGCGTGTTCAAGTTACAGGGCGATTCGTTGGTGAGGGTGAGAACCGTGCGGCTATGCGAGGCGGACGGGACTCCGTTTACGGGTCTGCCCGAAAGAATAGGCGATGGCACCACCGGAGAGTTTGCTTTTGATATGTCGGGACATTCGCTTGATGGCAACAGACGCGGGATAGACCCCGAGGGCCTGGCTTTGGATACAGATGGTACATTTTGGGTGAGCGACGAATATGGCCCTTACTTGATGCACTTCTCTAAGGACGGCAGGCTGCTGCGGAAGTTGTCACCGCTAAATGGCGGGCTACCAGGTCGGTATGCCCAACGCTGTCCCAACAGGGGGCTGGAAGGACTTTGCATGAGGAAATCCACTGGGGCGATATACGGCATGCTTCAATCACCGTTGCAAGGTAGTAAGGAACGGGTCCTGCCATTGTTCGAGATGGACAGGTCGGGGCAGGTCCGGGATTTCGACTACCCGCTGTCCGAAGAGGCGCAGGGTGTGAGCGCAATTTGCGCCTTGGGCGACTCCTCCTTGCTCGTGCTTGAGCGAGACGGGAAGTTCCCGAAGGACGGGAAAGGATTCAAGCGCATTTTCAAGGTAGACATACCCGCCTGCGGGGCAGGGCTGCTGAAAAAGCGACTGGTTGTGGATGTGCTGGCTGCTTGTCCCGGCTATGACCACGACAAGATAGAGGGAATGGCTGTTGTGGAGGATTCGGTGATTTGCATCTCCAACGATGACGATTTCGGTGTCACGACCGAAAATCAGCGAGTGGTGACCAAGCTGAAGCCAGACGGAACACCAGATCACAGCACCCTCACCTTCATTCCTGTCGCCAATCTTTGATCCTGTACGGGGCAGACCACGCCTTGTTCGATATGATTTGATACATATTTCGCGAGTCAACTTTATAGCCATTTCCAGACATTGCCAATGTGTAAGGAAATGGCTCCTGCGTGTGTACACAAACGGCCTTTTTGGGATTATTTTTTTATGGATTTAACTACTTGTATGTCAATTGTTTATTGATAGTTTTTGAATTTCGCACATTTTGAAAAACGGGGGAGGTTTTTTGATTTTCCGCCCGAGAGCATGGCCATGCAACCACGGTGGGATGGGGGGCAGCCGCCAAGCCGTCCGTCATCCTGCCTATTTTGTAAAAGCGCCATTGAGAAAACACACAAGGCATCGCCGGATCAGAAGGCGCACACGGCGCGGACGTAGTGGTTGGCCGCCTTCGGATCAGTTTTTACATAGCCTTTGCTGACCATGGGTTGGATGGCGAAGATGTAGGCTAAGCCATAGGTTGCGCCTTCTGTGGAGGACCAATAAGAATAATTGGCCAGTGGTTCGCCGCGTCCTGCGGCAGCCACCGCATCGTTGACGATGCCCTTGGTCTCGAGTGCGAAGTAGACTTGGCCAGTATGCATAATGTCCTCGTCCTTGCAGAAAAGCATGTGCAGCTCCTTCCCCGAGGGGAGATACCACCCTGTGCTGCCTTCCGGCG
>ERZ808240.145-NODE-145-length-96201-cov-23.634067_pt1 | contig 96201 bp, 73 predicted proteins | sample MGYA00521084_ERZ808240 | MGnify/ENA primary metagenome ERZ808240 (study PRJEB31516, sample SAMN03275571) | gut metagenome | biome: mammalia-associated habitat; material: feces | host: Papio cynocephalus | place: Kenya | collected 2012-08-06 ...
TAACCAGAAAAGCAATTTATGTCTAGCTAAATACATATAGAAAAAATGTGTCCGGCTTTCATGTTAAACCAAAGAGCAAAGACGGACTCTTTCTGGGAAGTTAAGGATTTCTTTTCCTATTGTTTAACTTCCCCAGGGATAGGAGAAAAAAGAAGGCAGTGTTTTCTTCCCTAGAATAGTTTTTTCTGTTTTTTGAACCAGTGGAATGGTGAAACCCTTTTTAAATCTTTACAATTAAATTTCCATAATAAATTTTAAAAAAATATTTATATGGAAAAATATCAAGTTCAAAATGGCAATGTAATTTATTAGAAAAAGTCCGTAAAAAAGGATATTTACAGGTTTTTTTATCACGAATAATAGCGTGAAAAACATTGAATAATAATTTTCCGAATTGTTGACAACAAAAAAAGAAAGTGATACCTTGTAAGCGGTTTAAAAGAGAAGGGGCACAAAACACGCTCTCCTCTTAAGAAACCCTTTACAGGTTAATTCCTATAAAGAAGTCGGTTGAAATTCGTCTCTGAGTTCAACAGACGAAAAAGGCGAAGAAATTTTTCACAAGGAGGAACAAAGATGAAAAAGTTTCTAAAGTTAGCTTGCGTGGCGTTAAGGGCTGCCGGAAGGGCTGGATGTCAGAAGGGAGGAGCCAGTGCAAGTACGGATACTGGTAAAGGTAATGATTCTGGAACCGGGGGGACAACATCTAATAATGTCTCTGTTAAGATTCTGAACTTCAAACCTGAACTTGCTGAAAAGTGGGGGAACATTCAGGCAGCTGTCAAGAAGGATCTAGGGTTTGACCTTGTCGTCGAGACTGCTGCTTCGGGACAATATGAAAGCACCCTTCGCACGCTTGTCTCTACTGACGGTGCTCCGGATATTTTCCAAATCAGTGGTCCTGTCGGGTATTCCAACTGGTCTGACTATATTGCTGACCTGGATGGCTCTGATGTTTACAATGCCCTTTCCGACCAATCTCTTGCCTGCAAGATTGACGGGAAAGTTAAGGCTATCCCGGTTACCGAGGAAGGATATGGTATCATTTATAACAAGAGCATTACCGATGCTTATTTTGCCTTAACCAATAAGGCGTCAACAGGTGTCAGCAAGAGGGAAGACATCAAATCCTATAATCAGCTTAAGGCTGTTGTCGAAGATAGGCAGGCCCATAAGAGCGAGCTTGGCATTGACGGGGTCTTTGCCCCTTCGGGAATGGATAGCTCCACTTCCTGGCGTATCACTGGGCACGCCTTCAATAGGGCTCTTGTCGGCGAGCTTGGCTCTTCCGCCACTTCCACTCCGGATGAATTACAGTTCTCCAGCAATCAGAACTATCGTAACCTTATTGATTTATATGTTAAGAATTCCACTAGGACTGGAAACCAGATGGTTGCTTCTAACTGGGAAGCGGAAGGAAATGCCTTTGCCAAGAAGAAGGTCGCTATGGTCCAGAACGGACAGTGGGCAACCGCAGATTTAACTGCAGGCGGAAAAGTCGCCGGGACCGATCTCCGTAGGTTACCTCTTTATTGCGGAATTAACAATGACAACATTAAGGAAAGCAGTCAGGGACTCTGCATTGGAACAGAAGCCTATTGGTGCGTAAATAAGAAATCTTCTGCTGCCAAGCAGGAGAATGCCCTTAAGTTCCTTAACTATCTCTTCAATGGCAATGGTAAGAAATATGTTGTCCAGGATCTTGCCTTCAATGCTCCGTTCAAAGGATTCAACTCCGATGAATTTGCCCCCTCTGATCCGCTTGTCAAGGAAGTCGTCTCCTGGATGAATAAAGACGGAATTAATTCTGTTGCCTGGGACTTCCCGCTTGTTCCGAGCACTGACACCCAGCGTGCCGACCTTGTCAACTCCCTCACGGCCTATTACAACGATAACTTCTCTGATGCAAAGTGGGCTGAACTTGTCACCAACACCAAGAACAAATGGAAACAGCTTGCCGAAGAGGCAAAGCAGGACTAGACATCGGTTTTTCTGCTAAAATAAGACAGAACAAAGCTACTAGATTCGCTCTAGTAGCTTTGTCCGTTTAGAAAGGAATAGCCTTTTATGCAAAAATATTACAAAAAGTATGCGGCTGTCTTCCTTCTGCCTCTCCTTGCCTGTTTCACGATTGCCTTCCTGATTCCCTTTTTCATGGGAATTTTCTTCTCCTTTACAAGATACAAGGCTGTGGATAACTGGCAGTGGACCGGTATCGTCAACTATCAGAGAGCGTTTTCCACGAAGTATGGCGTGCCGACTTTCTGGACGGCACTAGGGCGGACGACTCTCTTTGCGGCAATCAGCATCATCACCATTAATTTCAACGCTTTTATTCTTGCCCTTTTGCTGACCAAAGGACTCAAAGGCTCGAACACGTACCGTTCCATCTTCTTTAGGCCGAACCTTATCGGCGGCATCATTCTCGGCTATATCTGGAAAGTAAGGCTGAATGGTGTTCTTTATTGGTTTGATAAGAACCTAGGCTCCAATCCATGGTTTCCCTTCTTTGGACTAGTCATTCTTAGGAACTGGCAACAGGTCGGCTATAGGATGATTATCTATATTGCCGCCTTAATGAATGTCCCTACCGATTTGAACGAATCTGCCTCCATCGACGGAGCAAGCAAGTTCCAGACAACTAGGCGGGTGACTATTCCTAGGATTATTCCTTCCTTTACAATCTGCTCTTTCTTAACCCTCTCCAATTCCTATAAGCTCTATGATCAGAACCTTGCCTTATCTGGATTAAACGATAAGACAAACCTTTTAGCGGCGGATATCATCAATACCGTTATCTCCAAAGGAAACCTTGGGCCTCAGCAGGCAAAGGCTGTCGTCTTCTTCCTGATTGTTGCCGCTATTTCCGGTATTCAGGTCAGGGCGACAAGAAGAAAGGAGGTTGAAGCTTAATATGAATGAACCCGGCAAAAAGAAAACAAAGCAGCCTCTTACTTTTTCCTTCCACTATCAGGATGCGGTAAAGGTCAACAGATCTATCGGTTATGACGCAGAGGATTCCCTTGCTGTTCTCTATGATGACTGCATTGCCAGGAAGAAAGGCAATAAGGCCGTTTTAGAGAAATATGGCTTTAAAGGAAATCCTAAGGATGTCGGAAAATATCTCCTTTTTGAACTGAAACAGGAAGAAAGGAAGAATCCGAAGTTCCTTCCTGAATCCGTATTAAAGAACAAGAATAAGCATCGTCAGGAGGTAATCTCTAACACTCTTATCTATATCTTCCTGACCATTGTCGCCGCCATTGTCTTTATTCCTATCCTTAGGGTGGCCATCAACTCATTTAAGGCAAACGGCGAAATCGCAACGAATCCTTTGAAGCTACCTACCGCCGAAACATTTGTCGGAATCGATAACTTTAAGAGTGGATTCGAGAAAAGTAAGTTCAGGTCGTCCTTTGGCTACTCTCTTTTCATCACGGTCTTCTCAACTCTCTTCATTCTTCTCTTCTGCTCGATGACTGCCTGGTTCATCACCCGGGTGAAGACATGGTGGACGAAGCTGATTTACTATGTCATTCTCTTCTCCCAGGTCGTTCCTTTCCAGCTTGTCATGCTTCCGATGAACCAGATTGCCAGCACATGGAAGCTGAATAATCTTTTTGGCATCATCATCATCTATGTCGGCTTTGGCGCGGGTCTATCCGTCTTTAGGTATTCCGGCTTTGTCAAGAGCGTGCCTGTGGAAGTAGAGGAGGCGGCCAGGATTGATGGCTGCAATCCGATTCAGACCTTCTTTACGATTGTCTTCCCGATTCTTAAGCCGACCACCATCACCATTGCCATCTTAAATGTCAGGTGGATCTGGAACGACTATCTTCTTCCGAACATGGTTCTTGGCACCACGATAGGAAAGACGACTATTCCTGTCGCCATCCAGATGGTTGCCAATGGCTCCTATGGTGCAACCGACTACGGCAGGATGAGGGCCAGGATTGTTCTGACTAGGATCCCTATCATCGTCTTCTACCTCTTCGGACAGAAGTACATAATCAAAGGCGTCACCGCCGGTGCGGTGAAAGGCTAAATCGAAAGGAGAAGTCTTTTATGGCCAGTATTGAATTTGAAAACGTTGTCAAAGTCTATCCCGGTGCCAAAAAGCCGGTCATCCCTAATCTGAATCTGAAAATCAAAGATAAGGAATTCATTATCCTTGTCGGTCCTTCCGGATGCGGAAAGTCCACAACCTTGCGAAGGATAGCCGGACTTGAGGATATCACCGCCGGAACGCTCCGTATCGACGGAAAGAAAGTCAACGATGTCCCTGCCCGTGACCGGGATATCGCCATGGTCTTCCAAAGCTATGCCCTTTATCCGAACAGGACTGTCTACAAGAATATCGCCTTCCCGCTTAAGGTGAGAAAGCTAACCGAGCGGGAGATTGCCTCCCGCAGGGAACTTGCCACGGCCATTGTCCGTAGGAAGAACAGGGACAAGGAACATGAGGAAAAGTTCCTGAATGCGGTAAGAACGACAAAGCGGTACACGAAGGAAGAAATCGACTGGAAGGTCCATACTGTCGCCAAGATTCTTGATTTGGAGCCTTACCTTGACCGTAAACCGGCCAACCTCTCAGGCGGTCAGCGCCAGCGTGTCGCCCTTGGCCGTGCCATGGTCCGCTCCCCGAAGGTCTTCCTCCTCGATGAGCCTCTCTCTAACCTTGATGCTAAGCTCCGTACGGAAAGGCGTTCCCAGATTTCCCTTCTCCATAAGCAACTGGATACGACCTTTGTCTATGTCACCCACGACCAGACCGAGGCAAGGACGATTGCCGACCGGATTGTCGTCCTTGATAAAGGAGTCGTTCAGCAGTTTGATACTCCGCGGAATCTCTTTGAGCGTCCCTGCAACAAGTTCGTCGCCGGCTTTATCGGTTCTCCGGAAAGGAACTTCCTTCCTGTGGATGTCTTTATGGAAGGGGATAAGTGCTTCCTTACCTTAAATGGCCATAAGCTGGATGTTACTTCTTCTCTTAACAAGGAGCATCAGCTCGATAAGCTAAATGGAAAGAAGACGGAACTTGGTATCCGTCCGGAATCCATTGGACTTGTCACTTCTTCAAATATTGATTCCCTTGATCCTAACTTCATCTATAAGGTCCATGTCAAGATTGCCGAATACCTAGGTTCGGAACTCTATCTCTACTTTGACTTTGCCGGTAAGGCCGCCATCGCCCGTATTCCCTCCAAATACTTCGTCAAGACCGGGGATGATGTGAAAATCTATATCGATCCAAAGAAGAGCTACGTCTTTGATCCCAACACGACCAATACCCTCTCCTTCCCTGAACCGAGTGAAGAGGTCCGTCTAGACGTCTAACAATTTCCGATAAGGAGGCCTAAGGCATGAAAAACGGGACTGAAAAAGGGAAAAAGAAAACATTCTTCCATCGCTCCCTTTCCCGGAAGGATTCTCCTTTTTCCAACTATATCAACCTCCTTATCGGTTATGCCGATACAAGGCTTCTTTATAATCTTTTCTTCTTAGCCATGTCTCTTTCCATCATTCTCATCGGTCCTTCCTTTGTCGCAAGGAACGAGTGCTTCAATCAGTTCCTCTCGGGAAAGACAGAGAAAAGATACCGTCTTTTCTTTCGGAAGGTGAAAGAGAATTTCTCTCTTTCCAACGTTCTCTTTGGTCTGTTTCTTGCTTCTGGCGAAGCCGCGCTTGGCTATTTATTTGTCTTCTGCAGGATCAATTTCAAGGCGGCAGACTATCTGCTTGCCGTCTGGATAGCCGCCGTCTTCCTTCAGAGGTATCTTGCCACCGTCTTTGCCTATTATGCCCTAAGGAAGGTAAGAAGGAATCTTGATAGTAAGACCATAATCAAAAATTCACTCATTCTTGCTTTAGGAAGCATCAAGAGCGACAGGATCGCCGGATTCTCCTTTATCGTCCTTATTCTCGTCCCCGTCTTCTTCTTTGAGTACTGCTTCCCCCTATTCTTCCTGATTGAGTTCTCCTGGGTTACTCTGTCTAGGAGGATGGCTATCTATTCCACCGTCGACAAGTATGTCATCTATAATCCTGAGGAAATAGAAAAGGAAGAGAATCCAAAGGAGCCGAAGGCAAATCTCCGGTTAGACCTCATCAACAAAAAACCTGAGGACATCCTCAAGGAAGAAAAGAAGGAAAAGTAATCGACAGATAAGGTTTCTTTAAAAAAAGGAAACCTTTTTTGATATCGTTCTTGCCAAAAAGGAGGTTAAGAACCATGAAGGTTCTCAGGTTAAACGGCTCTATCCATGCACAGGGAAATACAAGGATAGCTCTAAAGGAGAGGGAAAAGGAACTCTCTTCCTTAGGGATTGAGAGTGAAATCTTTCAGATCGGGACAAAGCCTGTCCGTGACTGCCTCGGCTGCGGGCAGTGCAAGGAAGAAGGCTGTATCTTTAATGATGACGTCTGCAATGAGTTTATCCAAAAGGCAAAACATTCAGACGGCTTTGTCTTTGCCTCTCCGGTTTATTATGCCCATCCTAGCGGAGGGATTCTTTCTCTTCTTGACCGTGCGTTCTATTCCTGTGGAAAGGCCTTTGCCTTTAAGCCCTGTGCAAGCATAGCCGTGGCAAGACGGGGTGGGACTTCCACCACCTTTGATGTTCTGAATAAGTATGCAACGATAGCCAATAGGTTTGTTGTCGGCTCCACCTATTGGAATAACGTATTCGGCTGCAGGCAGGGAGAGGCAAAAGAAGACAGGGAAGGCCTGCAGACAAGGAGAAACCTTGCCAAGAATAGGGCCTATCTTCTTTTCTGCCTGAAGGCCGGAGAAAAAGAAGGGGTAGAGAAGCCATCCCTGGAAAGAGAAAACCGTCTGAACTTTATTCATTAGGTAAGGAAGCTTGAATCAAAAGAAAATCCGCGCCATGAGGCGCGGATTTTTCCTTCCTAGTTTGCGGCGAGGAGAAGGTGGTTGAAGAGCAGACACCAGATGAAGTCGACCCAGCCGCCGATGCAGGGAATGCAGACGCCGAAGATGAATCCGAGGATGTGGTTAAGATTCGGCTTCTCGATAAGCGCACTGACACGGACGATGATCTCGACTACCCAGTTGACGCCAGGGATTAAAAGAAGAAGTAACTGGATAAGACGAGGAAGACTATTGAACCATCTCATTGTATTGGTCCCCTTTCTCTCTGCATTATACAGGATAGAAAAAGGATGGTCAAAGGAAAATGAAAGCAGGATTATTTCGCTTAAGCATTTCTATGACATAAAGGAATACGGGAGAAAGAACTGGCACACAAGACCAGCTGTGCTTCTCACAAAGTGGTTTATCTGATTTCGGTTAATGGACTTTGGAATAAATATGTCGGACAAAGCGGTAACGGGTAATCAAAGATCATTCCTCCATTTATTTGCGAGTAAGAAATGAGCAGGGATGGCTTTCTAGGTTGGTCTGACTTCTGTTTGATTTGCTTTTGAATTCTGAAAGCTCGTGCTTGTAATGGAAAGGCTGATCGCTGGAAAGAGTGTCTTTCTGCGCACAGAGGCGGGTGACGGGATTTGGGAGCTGATAGACGGCACGTCCTAAAAGCTAGCTCCTCTTTCAGCGTGTTTAGAAATGTATTTTTCCTGCGCCTTCCTCTTTGACAATAGGGCAATCTTGTGACACATTGATTAGTCATGCTGCCTTAGCAGCGTGTCTCAACAACAGGTAGATAATCTTCCGCTTCAAGGAATAGGTTTAGAGGTAGCAGAATCTCTTCTGTTCTGCCAGGGAACGTCTTGTTGCAGCCTTGTATCTCCATATTGCTGATAGCTACTCTGGCTTCCTTCCTTTCCAGAAGCCAGTAGATGGCAGGAGCAAAAAAAGTTTCTCGGCCTCGTCAGGATGCCGAAGACAATTTTGGGAAAATATATCGGGATAGTCCTTCAGCGAACAGTGAGTTTCCGGTGTGAGGAGCAGGGAAGTTGTTGCCCGATTATCCTGAGGCTGGCCTCGGAACTCTATTGATAACATGAAAAATATGTCAAACCCAACGGAAAGCGATACTATTATTCATCCTTTTTCTTTTCCTTGAGTGTTTCGACTTTCTTCTTTCCTGTGGCAAGATGATGTCACTGAGAAAAAAGGATATTATGGGGAAAGCAAAAAAGATTGTAATAAAACGGAGACTGGTTATTTCCTATCTGTGTTCAATGTAAGCAGGAAAAACAAATGGATAATGTGTCAAGATTTTTCAGCACAAAAAAAGAACAGACTGTAATAGTAACATAGTGTAATCCAAATGCTGATTTTGCCAGACTTTTTTTAAAAAATCCTTTAATGAGGAAAAAATCAGAAAGACTGACAGCAAATAGGATGATGCTTTCCAAGGTAAGTTTTTCTTCCGGGGATTTTTCTATCTTTTGAACAGAAATGGAACAAGAAAGAACAAAAAAGATAAAAGATGTATTTAATAAAAGAAGTTGGCAACTTAATCTAAAGACTTATATCCTAATTTATATTAGATATAGAAAACAATCTTATAATATAGAAAAATAAAGATCAATTTTTTCCGTTTTCATTTTGGATAGAAAAAAATCTACTATGGTTGTAAAAAACAATAATCTTTTCTTTTTTAAATGTAAGCGCTTGACCGGACTTCTTCGGAAAGATATTATTTTTCATGGCTGGCCCAAAGTCGCGAACATAAAGGAACTGAAAATGCGTAAGAAAAATATATGGTTTTTACTAACCCTTTCTCTCTCTTTATCTTTAGGATTGTCGGACTTATTGAAGCGAAAAACATCGAATTGCGAACCAAATATCAGTGATAAAGAAGATGGAGGAGCTCTGCTTGCCCAGAAGAGCAGTGTGGTCCAGTCTGGAGAACGGGAAATTGATTTCAACTACAATTGGTCATTCCAAAAGGGGAATCTACTCTCTGACAGACCTTATGAGAACTATTATGACGACTCGGCCTGGGAAAGCGTTAATCTTCCCTATGACTGGTCTATCTATGAAGACTATGATCCACAGGTTTCTTCGGAAATCGGTCATCTTGCTGGCGGATACGGATGGTACCGCAAAGAATTCACCGTTCCTGATGCCCTGAAAGGAAAGAAAATCACCATACACTTTGATGGTGTATATAGGGATTCCACTGTTTATGTAAATGGTAAAAAAGTCGGGAACTATCCAAATGGTTATGTGCCCTTCTCCTATGACATTACCGACTATCTGAAATTCGGCGATAACGAAGTCAATGTCATTGCCGTAGAGGTCATCAATCTTTCCGACTATAACGGAAGCACAGCTCGCTGGTATTCTGGTTCCGGCATCTACCGTGATGTCACTCTTCTTGTTCAGGATGCCCTCCACATCGATGAATTCGGCACTACCATCAATCTTCCCGACCTCAAGAAGAGCTATACGGAAAATCCAAAGGACTTCTCTGCAACGACTTCCGTCCTTATCCCTATCTCTAATGCCAGTAGCGAAGAAAAGACCTTCACTGTCCGGACCACGCTTCTCGACTATAAGACCAAGGAGAAGGTCGGCGACTATTCTCTTTCTTCCCAAGAATACTCTCTTAAGCCTGGTGAAAAGAAGAAAATCGTCAATGATCTTGCGGTCAAAAATCCTAAGAGGTGGTCCACGGAGCATCCCAATCTCTACTACATCCAGAGCGAGCTTTTAGAAGGCGATAAAGTCATCGAGACCCGCCTAGACCGCTTTGGCTATCGGTTCTTTGACTGGTTTAGCTATAAGGATGCCACGGAACGTGGAGCGAAAGGAGAGGGCTTCTTCCTTAACGGTGAGTTTGTCAACCTTAAAGGTGTCTGCAGGCATCACGACCAGGGCGCTCTTGGCGCCGTGGCGAATCCTACGGCCATCTACCGCCAAAGGCAGACAAGGAAGGATAGGGGGGTCAATTCCATCCGTATTACTCACAACGTTGCCGATTCCTCTCTTCTGCAGGCATGCGATGAAAGGGGATTTCTTGCCATCGAAGAGTTCTTCGATTCCTGGTATTCGGCCAAGGCGGCCAACGATTTCTGGCGGTTCTTCGAAAAACAGGCAACACATCCTGATGCAAAGGAGGGACAGACCTGGGCAGAATTCGATGTCCGTTCTGTCATCAAGAGGCATCGCAATTACCCATCTATTGTCAGGTGGTCCGTCGGAAACGAAATCTGGGACACCCATAATTTCAATGTCGGTTCTGCCGAACAGGCAAAGGGACTCAAGACCAGGAAAAACTTAGTTTCCTACTGCCATGAGTCGGATGTCGATGCCGAAGATGATAGCCGGTCTTCCGGACAGAGAAGATTTGTCACCATCGGACAGAATCAGTGGAAGGAAAGTGCAAGGCCGCTTCTTGCCGAACTCGATGCGGTCGGATACAACTATTGGTACAACCTCAACTTCGGAAGCAAGTACGATGTTTCGGACTGGCGGTTCTATGGCTCGGAGACTTCTTCCGCAGTCAAATCGCGCGGATACTATCGCAAAGGCGGAGCCGAAAACTCCCAGCAGCTTAGGATGGAGGGAGTCGGAGACCAGTGCTCGAGCTTTGATAATTCCTCTGTCCCCTGGGGCGGAACGGCTTCCTATTATCTTAAGAGAATCCAGGAAAATAAGAGCGTCATCAACCAAGAAAGCACAAATTTCGGCGCAACACAGCTTTTCATGGCCGGCGAATATGTCTGGACCGGTTTTGATTATCGGGGAGAGCCTACTCCGTGGAATCAGCTCCAGGGACGTAATCCGCACTCTTCCTTCTTTGGCATCGTCGATACTGCCGGTTTTGCAAAGGATGACTACTACCTCTATCAGTCCCAGTGGCTTGATGCCGAGAGTAATCCAAGGGTCCATATCGTCGGACACTATAACTGGGAAGACCCGGTTTTACGTGAACAGAGGCAGAATGAGGACGGATCGATTCCAATCAAGGTCTATTCCAATGCCGATGCCGTAGAGCTTTTCCTGCAGAAGCCCGGTGAAGAGGCGACCTCCTTAGGGCGGAAAGAGTTTGTCGAATACACCAAGACCAATCACAGCCTGATAAGCACGTATCAGCGGAGCAAGGATAGTCCGAACAAACTCTATCTGGAATGGAATAACCTACCTCAATATGCCTATCAGGCAGGGACGAAGATAATTGCCAAAGCCTATAAGAAGGAAGCAAACGGAAGCTTCACCGAAATCCAGAGGGATGTCGATAAGAGGGAGCGGAATCATAGGCAGAACGAAATCGTCACTTCGTCTACGCCTTATAAGGTCGTCCTCACTCCGGAAAAGAAGGAGAGGACTGCCGACGGGTACGATCTCATCTACATTGATGCCGAAATCCAGGATAAGGACGGTAATTTCTGTCCTAATGCGGACAACCTGATCAACTTTGCCTATATCGGAGATGCCAAGGTCGCCAAAATCGAAGGCGTTGACAATGGCAATGCCGATTCCTGGGAACGGGCAAAGGATTATAACGGTTCCTGGCGTCGTCAGGCTTTTAACGGACGTGCACTTCTTATCGTCAAAGCCAAAAAGGATGCCGGAATGTTCTCTATTCAGGCTACATCGACAGGCCTTATGGCTGATGTGGCAACTCTCTTTGCCAAGGCCGGAGAGTCTCTTCCAACCGACAAAGAGCAGGTCGTCTATTACTATGCTCCGCAGAAGGAAAAAAACATATAAGGAAAACAAAGAATGAAGAACACAAGAAAACATAAAATTCTGACTCTTGGCTGCCTTTCTCTTCTTGCCTTCAGGGGAACGAGGAGCGGAAACAGCAAGTCTTCTGCCCCCGTTAGGATGTGGAAGAACGTGGCGAAAAGGGCAAATCAGGCTACCTTCTCTGCTTTGGCTCCTTTGGCGCCTGTCACCCTCGTTGCAACCGAGGATCCTTCCTCCTTTGTCTCTAAGCTTCCTTCTACCGTGAAGGGTTACTACAGTGACGGAACGGATAAGGATTTCCCAGTCACTTGGAATACACCTACAAAGGAGCAGACAAGTAAGACCGGTACTTTCCTTCTTGAAGGAAACGTCAGGGTAGATACTACAAGTGTCAAAACCAGTATTTCGATTACCATTAAGACCGTCTATTCTGTCGGCCTTCCTGTTCAGAAGGTTCCTGTCGGATCAACCCTGAATAGGCCAAAGCAGGCGGCGGTCGTCTATTCCGACGGTTCCTATGAATTAAGGGATGCTGTATGGGATAAGACGACTCTTCCTAAGACGGATAAGAAAGGCGAGTTCACCGTCAAGGGCTCCGTCACTTCCTTAGCCAAGGAATTCGAGGCCAAGGTCTCAGTCGTCGGACTGGAGTCTGCCCCGGCTAAGAGCATCAGCCAGGAAGCCACGGCAAGCATAGATTTTGTCAATTCTTGGGATGACAAAGGCATTCTCAATGACGGAAAATGGGATGGAAAAGGTCTTTCAAACTGGGAGACGCGTGAAGATACGAATAAAGATGGATACTATCATGCCAGTCTCAGCTTTTCTGAGGCGAAAACGGATATTGTCAGTGTGACTGTCTATTACTGGACAGGTGAGAGTAATTGCAACGTTCCTAAGAATCAGATAATCGAAATCGACACAGACGGAAAAGGGAACTTTGCTAAGCCGGAATATGATGTACAGGTCGGAACCAAGAGTGCCAATGACGTCACTCCCTATACCTATGTGTTTAAAAATCCTGTTTCCGCAAAAGCAGTCCGGCTAGGATGGAACAATTCCGACGGAAGCGGAAACCAGAACGGAACATGGAGCAATATTTCCGAAATTGCCGTCAATGTCCCAAGTGGCGAAGTGACGAAATCGGAAGAAAACACTCTAAGCAGGATAAAAGTCAATGGTGTCAACGTCACTAATTATGATGCCTACCAGAATTCACATACGGTTTCCGTTCCTTATGCCACAAAGGAAATAAAGGTCGAATACGAAAAGGCCGATGAGGCGGAATATGTCCAAAGGATTGAGGGGGAAGCCGGAAAGACCTCATGGAAGATCGCTGTCTTTGATGAAGGCAGGACCCGTGCTCCGAGAACCTATGAGATCTTTGTCAACAAGGATAGCCCGCTTCTTAAGAGCGTTTCCCTGTCTCTTGCCGGCAACGTAGATAGCCTGAAAGAGGGAGAACATGTCGATCTGGAAGTGAAAGGGACTGATGAGATCGGCGGCGATGTCACTTCTTCAAGGGCGAATGTCTCCTACCAGCTTTCAAATCTGACCGGCCAGGCCGAAATCAAGGGAAAGACGCTCTATGGTATCACTTCTGGCTATGTTGAGATTACAGCAACGATGGATTATAACGGAACTATTGTTTCTTCCGAGAAAAAGAAAGTTGCCATCAATCCAAGCGATATAAAGCGTATCCCTGTATCGGTTGAAAAGACTTCCGCTTCCTTCCACACGGGAGAGACCCCTTCTCTTCCGTCCACAGTAAATGTGACAAGGGATGACAGGTCTGTACGCGAATATCCGGTGACCTGGAATGTGATTCCTGAGAGCAGGAGGCAGAAGACAGGAAAATTCCAGATTCAGGGCATGGTCACGGGAACAACCCTTAGGGCAACCTGCGATGTCTCTGTCATCGGCAGCGGACGGGTCACCTATGGTTCGAAGCTTTCCGCCAAGGTCGGCAGTGTTCCCTCTCTTCCTAGCAAGTTACCCTATAGTCAGGATGCCTTAGGCAATCTTGTCTATGCTCCGGTCAGCTTTGATTCCACCCGTTTTGTCAATGAGTTTTCCGCCTTAAAGGCAGGAGAGTATGCCACTGCCTGGTATCAATTCAGCAATGAGGGATGGAACACGATTGAATATTATGCCGAAGAAGGCGGCAAAGACAGCACCGATTATGCCGATCGACAGAACGGATACAGGATTCCGGCCTCCTTTGCCTCGGCTTCCGGAGAGGGAACCGACAGGGCTTTCTCTGACGGAAAGAGTGTGGCGTGGAAATCCACTGACGATGACGTCAATCCCTATATCGGGTTTGTGTTCGGAAATACAGGAAACACCGAGAAAAAAGAAGTCAATAAGGCAGTCCTATGCTTTGTAACCGGGGAATATTCTCTTCCCTCCTCGGTAAAGGTGCAGTATTATAGCGGTGAACTGACGGCTAGCAATCTGGATACCACGGCCTTTGACAAAGTGGAAAAGTCAACTTCCGAAAAGCTGAAACTTTCCGATTCGTTGTGGAAGGATGTCTCTAGCCAGCAGGGAAGCATTGCCGATAAGACTACCCTGACCTTCGATTCCGTCTCCACCTATGCCATCCGCTTCCTTTTGACGAAGGATGCGGGAAAGAACGTCTCGGTCAACGACCTTGCCATCAGGGGAAGCCTCTTCGAGGAACAGACGACTGCCCCTAAGCTCTCTAAACTGAATGTCAGAATCGGAGAGAAGGAGACAAATATCTACGAGGAGGGAAAGGATGAATATAAGGTCCAGTATGACGGAAAGAGCCAAATCTCCTTTACCCCTGTCTTTGCCGATGGCGAATACGGATCCTACACGGTCTTAGGAGACACAGGTGACCATGTTGTCCGTATCACCCTGATATCCGCTGACGGAAAGGAAACCAAGACCATCATGGTCACCCTCGATAGGCCGGAGAGCGAATATAAGACAATCGCCTCAATCGAGCAGCCTTCGTCAAGGGAAGTGACAAAGGCCAAGGATGGCACTGAACTTAACCTACCGTCCAAGGTGAAAGTAAACTACCTGGATGGGACAGACGAGGAACTCGGTGTGACATTCGATACCTCTCTCTATGGCGGAAAGAAGGGACGGTATACCTTCCAAGGCACGATTGACCGTCCGCTTAATGTTACCAATCCTCTCAGTCTAACTGTTTCCATCCAAGTCGACGTGAAGGAAGACTATCCAAAGGAAGTCATCACCAAGACGGAGACCAAGACGGAAACCATCACCAAGACAGAAACAGTGACGAAGACCGAGAAAGTCTACAACCATGCTGCCGTTATCACACTCTCAGTCCTTCTTGGCGTCTTTGTCCTTGCTACGAGGGGCTTAGGTGTGCTCTTCTTCCTGAAGAAGAAGGCGAAATAGAAGAAATAAGAAACGACAAAGGAAAAGACCGTCCTGGCTACAGGACGGTCTTTCTGATGAAAAGAAGAAATCGGCTTCTGGAGAATTACTCTTTCCGTAAGAGGGAAAGAACAGTTTCCTTTAATCCTTGATCAAAGGGGACTTCCGGACTGAAATGAAGATCTTCCCTTATTTTCTCTGTGTCTAAGGCATAGCGCAAGTCATGGCCTTTTCTATCCTTTGTAAACGTAATTTTCGAAGGCGAGTGCGGAAAGAAAGAGAGAATCTTTCTCACGATGGAGAGGTTATCTAATTCGTTATGCCCTCCAATATTATAGACTTCCCCGTCTTTTCCGTTTCTTATTATCCTATCTATTGCTCTTCCATGGTCAAGGACATGAATCCAGTCCCGGATGTTCTTTCCGTTGCCGTATAGAGGAATATCTTCCCCTTTTTGCGCCTTTTCAACGGCCAGCGGAATCAGCTTCTCGGGATATTGGTTTGGACCATAGTTATTCGAAGAACGGGAGATTGTGACGGGAAGAGAATAGGTGCGGTGGTAAGCTAGGACGATAAGGTCTGCCGAAGCCTTAGAGGCGGCATAAGGGGAGGAGGGGCAAAGAGGACTCTTCTCCGTAAACTTCTCTTTTGAATCTAGTGGAAGGTCTCCGTAGACTTCGTCGGTGGAAACCTGGTGGAACCGTCTGACTCGATAGGCAAGGGAGGCATTAAGGAGAGTAGCGGTTCCTAAGACATTCGTCTGAAAAAACAGACATGGATTTTCAATTGACCGGTCGACATGGGTCTCTGCCGCAAAATTGACGACATAATCGAAACGTTCTCTTTCAAAGAGCGGGAAGACAAGGCTTTTGTCCGTGATGTCTCCTTTGACAAAGAAAAAGTTCGGCTTCTGTCTTACGGAAGAAAGGTTATTCCTGTTTCCGGCGTAGGTTAAGGAATCAAGGCAGACAAAATAATCGTCCGGATAGTTTTCAACCATCCTGGAGAGAAAGTTCGATCCGATGAATCCGGCTCCGCCGGTAACAAGAAAACGGGACATGATGAATGCTTCTTTATTTTAAGGGATTCGATGAAAAAAGGGAAACTGAAGAAAATTCAAGGGATTGCTTTGCCTTCTTTCCTCTCTTAACCTTCCTATTATCCTATTCAAAGCGGCAGTTTTGTCCATATCCCGAAACGATATCCCCCTTAGGGAACCGACAGAATAAATAAAATTGATCCGACGTTTTGAATAAAAGAAAACCGACAAAATGAATAAATTAGATCCGACGTTTTGAATAATTTAGCCGGATGACGGAAAGCAACAGAAAAGGAGGCCTTAAGTAGCCTCCTTAGGATTGAAAACCGAACTACTTCTGGCTTGAGCCTTCTACGGCTTTAGTCTTCTCTTTGAGGTCTTCGCTTAAATCCCACTTGGAGAAGCCTTCGGTATGGGGAAGATAGACATCCCATCCGTTAAGTTCGTTCAGCTTGAACTTGATATCCTTTCCGCTAAGTTTCAGGATATGTCCGCCTTTCGTCAGATCCTTGCTGAGGAAGTGGATATGCCAGCCCGGCAAGTTCCTTCCGTCGACATATTTCGGACAATAGACTCCGATGACATAGCCATCGATGTTTTGATATTCCCTTTCTCTTTGGTCGCAGGCAACCTTATAGAGAGGTTCATAAGGCTCCTTCTGCTTGAAGCAGGAACGGACACGGACAGTAAAGGTTCCTTCCCTCTTGATCCTATAGAAGAAATTATGGGAGCCTAAGTAGGATTCCCTCTTCTCCTTGAACTCATCGATGGAGTTAAAGGAGAGAGTGTTCTCCTTTGCCTTCTCGTCAAAGTGACAGACAGTCGAGAAAGGAAGCTTATCTTCCTCTTTCCTTTCATAGACCTTGCCATCCGCTCTTCCGTCATAGGCCTTACCGTTAAAGATGATGGCCTCTCCGTCAAGTCCGTCATAGGTACCGATTCCGGTATCACCCTTTTTCAATAGGTCCTTGACGGAGACTGATCCATGATAGTCTCCCCTCCTTAGACTGTTTAACGTACCGACCTGGAATAACTTTTCTTCTTTCATTTTTTGTATTACCTCTTATTCTGTCCCTCATTCTGATTGTTCTTCACATCTTCCTTATGGGACTTAAGAGAGAAGATGTGCGGATAGATGACATGGTTATGGTGATGGGTGCGATAGTTTCCTTTTTCGTCGTAGACGGCGGAAAGAAGCTCAGGATGGGAGAGGGAGAAGATGCGCTTTGGATCTTCCCTCTTTATTCCTTGGTGGCGTTTGAAGTAGAGATTCCTTTCCCATTTTGTGAAGAAAGGAGAAAGGATATTCGTCACAAAGAGAACGATGGCAAGAATCAGGACGGAATTTGATACCATGGTCTGACTGAATACCACACCTTTAAACGTATAGGAAGCGAACATCGCTGGGATGGAAAGAGCAACACCGGCTAGAGCGGTCGATGCCATGGAGGCATAGCCAGGACGTTTAAGGATAACATGATCGACAAGAGAAGGAATAATCCTGGTAAAGCACCAATAGATAAGAATAAGGACAATGGCCGCAATCCAGACCTTTCCACTGGTGAAGGCCTGCACCAGATTGATGGTCGAACCGAATTCGAATCCAAGGAAGGGAAGGATGATGGCATTTCCACCCTTGAATACCTTACGGATGTCTTCATCAAGGTTTCCTAAAATGAATCCGAGGATGAAAGGAAGAAGCAAGGCGACAATCTGCCTTACCTTGGAAGTGATGGAAGCAGCTTCTTCTGATGTGCCAAGGCTGGAGATGACGATAAATGGAAGAAGAGGCCTAGAAATGACGCACCTAATCGGAAAGGCGGCACGGTCTGCGTTATCGGCATAAGGGTGGATGATGCCCCTATAAAGGGCAGCATTTGCTGAGGTGATGCAGACACAGAAGGTGACTGGATCAATCCCTAAAAAGCCATTTGGGCAGAAGAGGAAGACAAGTACGGAGGCTAGATAGGCAGGGACAAGTCTTGCCAGAATAATCCAGATTCCCCGTTTAAAGACGTCTCCGAAATCGCTCGGCTTTATCCTTGTTCCTGTGCAGAAGAGCCTAAGTCCAATCAACAGGTTCTGTCCGGTCTTGCCGAAGAGATCCTTCCTTGGGTTACCTAGATATTCCCATAAGGTCTCTCCTTCTCCCGCATTTCCGGTGCCAAGTCCACAGGCAATGCAGATGGAGCTGATGATGGCGGAGATGACAAGCGGAACGAACCTCGTTCCGGCAGGAATCTTGTTGAGGAATTTCCAGATTCCTATGCCATGGAACTTCTTTTTTTCATTGCTTGTGTTTTCCATATTTATGGCTGCTCCTTATTTGGACAAACGACATTATAGTGAGGTTTAAAGTTGATTTAAAGTGTTAAAAAGGGAAAACAACGCTCGTTATGGGTTTGAAATATTAACACAGACTGAATGTTGATTAGGAAAGGCTAAAGGTTTAGGAGAATTCTTCCGACAGGGATTCCCTGTTAAAAGGGTTCAAGATTGTCCCCTTCCCTTGGAGGCTTCTATCTTCCTTCTTTCTTGTCAACTCTCTAGATAGCAAAGTGTATTACATTATATGCATTTCCTAAAACTGCGAAGCGTAAAGAATCCAAGGGTGCATGGCTATTACTTCACTGGCAATTTAAGCTAAATTATTTTCTGTTTTTTTAACTTTTTATCTTCCACTTGTATTCTCCTCATCTATGAGTTTAAATATTCAAGAAAGTGTTAAGTGGAAAACTTCAGAGAATCAAACATGGATAAAACAGTCATTGAACTCTTTGCAGGGGTCGGAGGGTTCAGAGTCGGATTTAATCAAGTTGTCGCATTTGATAGTGACGGAAAGGCTATTGAAAAAGGGCCTTGGAAATTTGTTTATGCTAATCAGTGGGAACCCTCTACTAGCCGCCAAGATGCTTTCGATTGCTACAAGGAAAGATTTGCTACTGGAAATGATGAAATAGACAAAAAAGAGCTAAGCAATATCGATATTTCCAAAGTAAACAAGAAGGAAATTCCCAACCATACTCTCCTGACTGCTGGCTTTCCATGCCAAGACTATTCTGTTGCCCGCTCATTGAAAAATGAGAAAGGGATTGAGGGAAAGAAGGGGGTTCTTTGGTGGCAAATTCATGAAATTCTCCAGACGAAAAAACCAAAATTCGTTTTGCTCGAGAATGTTGATCGCATTTTAAAAGCTCCCGCTAAACAACGCGGACAAGCGTTTGGAATTATCCTTCGCTGCTTTTATATGGATGGATATGGCGTTCAATGGAGAGTGATTAATGCGGCTGATTATGGTCATCCGCAGAGACGGAGACGTACGTTCATCTTTGCTTTTCATAAATCAACAAAATACTTTAAGACATTCAAAAGAATTTTAAAGAAAAACCAGGTTAGCAACGTAATACTTAATGACTTGATGTTTTCTAATGCCTTTCCTTGCCGTGCTGTCCAAAACAGTTTGGTGAAGACGACAGATGTCGATGAAAAATACTATTCTAGCTTAGTTGATGTGTCGGAGAAGTTTAAATTCGGTTTTGAAAATAGTGGTTTCTGCTTAGATGGACAAATTTGGACGAGGAAAACTGAGCCTGTTTTTGCTGGAAAAGCCAAAACACTTGGCGAATGCCTTGACTGCAAGCATGTTCCTGATTTCTGCTATAAAGTCGATCAGGAAAAGTTTCAGTATTTGAAAGGAAGCAAGCATATTAAAAGAACGGCTAAGAACGGTCATGTTTATATCTATTCGGAAGGATCAATCCCCTGCCCGGATTTTCTCGATAGACCTGGGAGAACAAGGCTGACTAGCGAAGGAACGGTCAATCGGAGCTCACATTATATCTTGGACCCGCAGTCTCATCGCTATCGTATTCTGACCCCTGTTGAATGTGAAAGACTTGATGAGTTCCCTGATGGATGGACGGATACTGGCATGAGCAGTAAGCGGCGGTATTTTATGAGGGGTAATGCCTTGGTTACCGGACTTGTTAGAGATAGGGGGAAAGAAATCTCTTCAATCATTGATTGTGAGGGTGAAAAATGACCGATTTTTGGATTGAGGCTGCAAATCTTAATGCCTTTCTGAACTTCTTCCGCGGAAGGAACACGGAACAGTTAGAAGCTAAAACCTGTTTTTCAACAAGGGCGAAAAATAAAAATTCTCTTTTGATTAAAAGAATCAGGGAAAACTACAAGGGCAAGGAATGGCTTAGCTGTTTAGAGAATAGCGTGTTTACCATGAAAACCATTCAGCTCAATAAGAACGGAAAAACAAAGGAAGCAAGGTCTTTTCCGATGTTTGACTACTCCGCTGTAAGGAGTGAAGAGTTTGAACAATCAGATATATATCAACAGCTATCTGCGATTTTCCTTTTCTGCGTTTTTCAGGAAACGGATAACGGAAATCTGTTCTTAGGCTCTTTCTTTTGGCGTAGGCCAGAAGAAGACCTTGAAGGAGAAGTGAAGGAAGTATATGGAAAAGTTAAGTTTGTTCTCCAATCCGGTGACGTTGTAAAAGAAGACGGAAAAAAGATTCTTCTCAATTTTCCCAGAGAAAAGGATACCAAAGTTTGTCATGTCAGACCCCATGGAAGAAATGCCTTAGATTTGGCTAGGCTTCCTATTCGTGATAAGAGGACGAATTACCTTGGTTTGACAAAACAATCGTTTTGGCTTAACCATGATTATATAAATTCCATTCTAGAATCTAATCGAAAATTGCTTTTGCAAAACAAATATGGAGGACATTAGCTATGATGATAACCGATGAAGACATTAAAAACTTTGAAAAAGGACCAGAGGTAAAGCTGACTATTAAAGGACATACAGAATCCTATCCATCCTATAGGGTCCCGCTTGATTTTCTTTTCTTTAATAATCTGAACGGACGAATTGCCACCTACATTGAAGAAAATAACAATAGTATTCATCCCCTGAAAAACCCTTTAAGTCTAACCGGGACTGAAAGGGAAGAATACAATGATACAATTGCAGAATTTATTAAAGCATCTGCTGATGATAAAGGTAAGTCTTTTGAAAAGACCAAAGCTGACATTAAAGAAAAAGGCCAACAAAGACCGGGTGTTATTCTTCGTGATGGAAGAGTCATTGATGGCAACCGCCGCTTTACTTGCCTACGTGAGCTAAAAAAAGAAACCGGTGACAGGAGATATGGTTACTTTGAGTGTGTCATTCTTGACATTCCTAAAACAAAAGATGAATGGCAAACGATCAAAGTTCTTGAATTAAATCTTCAGTTCAATGTCGATGAGAAGAAAGACTATAATCCGATTGATTTTCTTGCTAGTTTTTATAAGGACACTAGGGACGAGACTAACCCAAACAGACTCGACCGTCAAACCTATTGCCATGCATATGGCAGGACGGGCTCCACTTATAACGAAAAAGAACAAATCGTAAAAATCAGGCTTGATTATCTAGAATGGCGAAATAAACCAAAGGCTTTTTATCTGCTGAAAAAAGACAAGCTTGATGGTCCGATAGAGGAAGTTGCAAAGAAGGTAAGAAAGTGGTCAGAAGATGAGTGGAATGATAAAAAGGATACAATTTATAAATACATGACGTTTTCTGACTCTGGCGATCGGACACGTAATATTCGTGAGTTACTTAAATCAGCTTCCGAGGGAGGAATTCTGTATCAGCGGGTGGATGATGCCGTAGTCAATAGCTCAATAGATAAGGCTATGAATTGTGTTGATAGTAAGCCTTCCACAGCCTATGAATCAACAGTTAAAGAAAATAATCTGTCGGAAGTAAGAGAGATTCTGAATGATGTTACAGTAAAAGGCACAAGGGAGGAAAAAGCTAAAAAATTTGATGAAGCACCGAAAGAGGCTCTATCAAAACTGAGGATGGATTTAGATGGAATCGAACCTTTCCAAATTAATAGGCTTGAAGATGGAAGGAAGAAAGAGGTCCTTGATTTGATTAAGCAACTCAAAGAAAAGTTGGATAAGTTAGAAAAGGATTGCTTAGATGAAGACGCTGCGTGATGTCACCTTTCGAAAACATTATGACCCAGCTGTAGATGGCTGTAACCTAACAAAAGACTTTTATGTCCCGTGTTTGTCCGTGTCTGTCCGTTATGATCGGAGGAGTGCGTATTTTTCCTCTGCTGTTTTAAAATCTTTTTCAAGAGGTCTTTTTAATCTTTTTGAAAATGGTGGACATATACGTTTCATTTTCTCTTGTCAGGTTGATTCCGATGATAGGGATAACATCCAGAACGGATATGTCAAACGCAGGGAAAATAGGGCGAGGGCTGTTGAACAAGATAAGGCCATACTTTCCTCAGATTTCGAAGTGGCAAATCTCGGTTATCTTATTGAACATAAGCTTGCCGATGTCAAGATTGCTTTTAGGAGGAAGGAAAAAGCTTCAATTTGCCATATCAAGAGGGGACTTTTTGAGGACAGGGAAGGGAATCTTGTCTACTTTTCCGGTTCAGGCAACGAAACGATTAATGGAACAAGCGAAAATGCAGAAGTTTATACGGTAAGTGGATCTTTTCTATCGGCGGAGCAGAAAGAAGAGGCTCTTTATGGACGGAAAAGGTTTGATGATATTTGGAATAACCATTATTCTTCTACTGTACATAGTGAATATCCTATTGGGGCTCTCTTCGAGCGTCTGAAATCCTTTAGCCAGGGAAAGAGGTTCTCATCAGCAAAAGAGTTCTATTCATTTAAAGACTGCGTAGTGATAGATGTTGATGAAAGCAAGGGGTCAATCCTTCTTTCCGATTATACGAAGGGGCATGCCCTTAGAATTCCTCGGATATTGAAAACCTATTTTTCTTCTGGCTGGAACCAGGTAGAGAATGATCAATATGAAATCAATCCACTTTCCCTGCATACCCTTCGGGACAAAGTGATAAAGTTCTTGGCTAAATCATCGGTCGCTTTTCTTTTGACTCCGACAGCAGAGGATTTTCTTAAAAAGAACAATCTTGAACTTGAAAAGCGAAGAAAGCTTGGAATCTTGGTCAAAGACGGCTCCAGGAAAGAAATTTGGGGAAGCTCATTCATTAAATTTAAAAACATAGTCGATTCTGAAAGGATGGCACGTTTAAAAGACAAACAAAGGGTTAGTGCTTTCTATCATTATCAAATGGTTTCCTCAGCCGATTTTTCTGTTCCGGGAACAGGAAAAACCTATATTTCTTACGGACTATTTGCCTTTCTCTCCTCACTAAAGATAAGAAAAGTCGACCATCTTGTTGTCTTCGGTCCTCTTAACTGCTTTAAAGCATGGAAAGAAGAGGGGGAAAGTATTTTTTCAGGCAAACGTTCCCTTTCTTTTTTCGATGTCACTCAACATAAAAGCGATTATGTAAGTGAGTTGACTGAAAAGAAGTTCAATGTTTACCTATTTAATTATGATTTCCTTGGAAATAATAATGAAGCAATCGGACAAAAAATATCTGTCCTTTCTAAGGAAGTGCTTAATGGAAAAGCAATGGTCGTATTTGATGAAATCCATAAACTTAAGTCTCTTAGCGGAGTCAGAGCAAATAACTTTCTGTCATTGCTTGAGCAATGCAACGAAAAACCGATTTATCGTCTTGCCTTAACGGGAACTCCTCTTCCAAATTCGTTCAAGGACATTTTAAACTGTTTAAAGATACTCTATCCGGAAGATTTATCCAATCTTTTTCCAAAGATTGGGAAAAACTACCTTGGATCGGCAGATAGTAACCCTGTTGTGGCCAAAGAAATACAAAATGAATTGTATCCTTTCTTTATACGAACGACAAAGAAAGACCTTGCAGTCCCACCACCTGATCCTAATGACTACTCTTCTCTTCTTTCCGTTCCAGGCAAAGATGAGGCTAACCTTTTCCAAGTAATTTGGAAAAACTATCTTCGCACTCCCCTCCTTATGTATATTCGGCTAATTCAGGCCTCTTCCAATCCCTCTTTGCTTAGGAAAAGAATTTCGTGGCAGGAGATTGAGCAAATCGAAGAAGATGATGACCCATCGGTTTCTTTTGAAACAAGGCCGAATGATTCTTGCAACAAGGAAGTGACGGACTTAGCAAAGCTAATCACGAGGACTGGAAAAAGGAAACTGACACTTGCAAAAATACAAGAACTGGTGAATCAAGGAAAAAAGGTTCTTGTTTGGTGTTTATTCATCGATACAATCGATAGGGTTACCTCCTCATTGAAGAAAATTGGAATTTCTGCTTTGTCCATTTGTGGGCGGGATGACATAAGTCTGCGGAGTGACAAAATCGATTTGTTTAAGTTCAAAAATATTTCTGTTTTGGTGACCAATCCAAACACGTTGGCCGAGTCTGTTTCTCTTCATAGGGTGTGTCATGATGCTATCTATCTAGAATATGGGTTCAACCTTACCTATAGGTTGCAATCCAAAGACAGAATCAATCGTGTTGGTCTAAAAGAAGGAACTCATACTCACTATTACTATGCAATAACAAAATCAGAACGTTATGGTTCTATTGATTCTTTGATTCTTGATCGACTTCAGGAAAAGGAAGAACGTAGGCTATCTGTAATTGAATCCAATGGACTTGTTGTTCCGAAAGATCAGGAAGACTGGAGAAAGGACGTTAATGATATTTTAGAAAAAGGACGTCTGCTTTAGTTTCCACAAATTAAGTCCTAATCTAATAAGCTTTGCTATGCGGAAGAGAAAAGGTAGGGGGCGCATTGGCTTTTTGGCCTTGTTTTTATAGTATAGCGGTCTTTGTTACTATTTTTCTTGCAGAATTGCGGAAAAGGATGACTTGGTTGTTTGAGGACGTTCTAGGATGGGCTGTAGCAAATTCATACCTATTGTCTGCACTCTTCTTTTAAGTTTTTCTTGCTGGAAAGGCATCTCCCATGCTGATAGTTCTAGCCATCTCAATCGTCAGAAAGTGGCAATAAAAGAACAGACATTTAATAAATTCATCTTTAGATATTCTCTGGAAATTTCTTAGCAGAAAGAATCCTTGATGGTCCTTGAAATCTTTTCCATGTTCTTCTCTATTAACTGGAGAATGCCAGGTGTATAATAAATTTCCTTAGGAGGAAATAAGCAATGGTGGAAACCATCGACATTGTCCTATTCGTCCTTTCTTTCCTTGCAGGCTTTTCTCCTCTTGCCATAGACAGAATACGAAACCGTAAGGTGAAGAACAGGGAATATTGGAAAACACACCAGTATCTCGCCTTTAGCTGTCTGTTTCTTGCCATTGGTTCCTTTGTCCGCCTCTGCCTGCTTGACTCACTCCCCGGAGGACTAAACCAGGATGAGGCAAGTGCAGGGTATGACGCCTTTAGTATCAGGAACTATGGAATAGACCGGAACGGCAGGAAGTTTCCTGTCCATCTGATTGCCTGGGGAAGCGGGCAGAACGTGGCCTATTCTTATCTAGCTAGGCCGTTCCTTAAACTACTCGGAAATACCACAATCGCCTTACGTCTTCCTATGGCAGTTATAGGTTGCCTGTCACTTTATGTTCTTTACTTTACACTTCGGACATTTATGAATGATGCTTCTTCCTGCTTTATACTTATCTTTCTTGCCATCAATCCGTGGCATATCAGGAAAAGCCGGTGGGCACTAGAGTCGAACCTCTTTCCGGAGCTCGTCCTTCTTGCCTTACTTCTTCTTGTTCTTAGCCTACGCAGGAAGAACTATTTCTGCTTCTATTTCTCCGCCATTCTGCTCTCGTTCTCAGCCTATAGCTATGGAACTTCCTATTTCTTCCTCTTCTTCTTTGTTCTTGGCTTCCTCCTTTATATCCTCAGGAAAAGAATCTTCCCTTGGTACCATAGCGTCCTTTATCTCTCTCTTGTCGCCATCCTCTGCCTTCCCATAAGGCTCTTTCTTTATGTAAATGTCTTTGATAAGGAGACCATTCATCTTCTTTGGTTCGATATTCCGAAACTGAAGGTAAGCCGGTTCTCTTCCGTCACTTCCCTTTTTTCCGGGAATTTCCTGATGAACTGGAAGAATAATTTCGGAGAAGGAAGGAAACTTCTTATTACCCAGAACGATTCCCTTCCCTGGAATTCGATTCCTCTGTATGGGACACTTTATTTCCTTACCCTTCCTTTTGCCCTCATTGGTTTATTCCATAGAACGAAGAAGAGTCCAAAGGATATCCTTCTTTTTGGCCTTAGGGACAAGGAAAAGGCAAGAGACTTCTATTTCTATCTCTTAAGACTTGCTCTTTTTGTCTCTTTGCTTAGGATGGGAATCCTAAGTAACAACATCAACCGGATCAATGTCATCTGGCCTCTTCTGATTCTTCTTGGCGCACAGGGAATCCTTGACGTCCTTTCCTGTTTTAAGGATAAAAAGCCTGTCAAGTATACTCTTTCTTCTCTTGTCACCCTTTATTATCTTGGCTCTTTTGTTTCCTTCTCGTTGACTTATTCCCTTTCCTATTGCAAAAAGAACATCTCCCCCATCTTCCATGAATCCTTCCGTGAAGCACTGCTCTTTTCGGAAAAGATCAAGCATGAGACAACCTATATCTCCCCTAAGGCAAACTACACCCTCGTTCTTTACTACACCAAGTATAAGACAAAGGATTATGTCGATACTGTCATCAGGAAGAATCCAGGCTCTGCCTTTGAAAACCCCTATTCCTTCAAAGGCTATGTCTTCTCTCTTCCTTCCACCCTGGAAAAAGGAAACACCTATATTGTCTACAATGATGAGAACCCTTATTCCAAGGAAGAGAGGAAACCCTATAAAGTCACTCCGTTCCTTTACTATTCCGTCATTGACACGACAGAAGAAATAAATGTGTCCAATAAGTAATCGCTTTCACACCGGTTCCAAAGAGAGAATTGTAAATTGATTGTGGAAAAACCTGTCCCGTTTCTTTACTATTTTGACAAATGGAATGGAAGCGGGAAAGAATTAACGGAAGAGGAAGAAGGAAGGCCGGATTAAAGAAGAGGGGAATCTTCTTCCTCTTTTCTCTTGTCTTCGTCCTGCTTAGGATCGGCTTCTCCCTGAGATGGAGGAGGAATAACTGGGAGAATCTGACTTTCTTTGAACTGATTACCCAGCTGAAGTCCCTTTCCGGTGTGTCAAAGGAGAGCATCCTCAACTTTGCCGTTGAGGTTCTTCTTCCTTCTCTTATCATCTTTTTTATCCTTCTTACTCTTTCCCTTCTGCTTTATACCTACAGGAGAAACAAGGAAATAAAAAGAAAGAAGGCTATCCTTCTTACCCCTCTCTGCTTTTCCCTTGTCTGTTCCTTCTGCTTATCTTTTCCGGAAAGCATAAAGGCCTATCAATACCTAGGAATCAGTGACTACCTCCATAATGCCTCTAAACCGTCGGAATTTATCGACGATAATTATGTATCCCCAAACGAAACGACTCTGACCTTTCCGGAAAAGAAAAAGAACCTCATCATCCTCTTTAGGGAATCCAGGGAAAGGACCTATTCCGATAAGGAACATGGCGGATATGAACAGGAGAACTATATTCCACAGCTGACGGATTTAGCTAGGGAGAGGGAATGCTTTTCTGATTCCCTCACCCTTAACGGTGCCACTCCTCTTACCTATACGACCTGGACAAGGGCGGCACTTTTCTCCTATACCTGTGGGCTTCCTTTTAAGACATCCCTTGGTCAGAATAACAGGGATACCCAGGAAACCTTCTTCCCGCATGTCGTCTCCTTAGGTGACATCCTAAATACGCAGGGTTATGACCAGACCTTCCTTTGCGGAAGCGATGCCTCCTTTGCCGGAAGAAAACTGTACTTCCAGAGCCATGGGAATTATGCCATCCATGATTTCTACACCTATCAGGAAAAGTACGGAGTAGGGGTGGAAAACCAGTGGGGCTTTAGGGACTATCATCTCTTTGATTATGCCAAAGAGGAAATCAAGGAGAAGGGAAGACAGTACGATGAGAAAGGAATCCCCTTCAACTATGACTTTCTGACCGTAGACACTCATTTCTATGTCGGCGGAAATGGTAAGCAACAGGATGGGTTCCTCTGCGAAAAGTGCCAGGATAATTTCCCTGGCAACCAATATGCCAACGTCATAGCCTGCTCTAGCAGACAGGCCAGTGATTTTGTCTCCTGGTTCTACGGCAAGGACGGGAATGAGGATGTCTCCTTAAACACGAGAGAAAACACGACTCTCGTCCTTCTTGGAGACCATGAGACTAGGTCTGGCTATTTCTGTAAGCAGGCGGACAAAGACGGCTATGACCGGAAGACCTATGTCTGCTTCATCAACAGCCAGAAGACGCGGAAAAACAAGACGAAAAGAATCTATTCCCACTTTGACATCTTCCCTACTTTGCTTTCCAGTATCGGAGTGGACATTGAAGGGGATAAGCTCTCGCTAGGGGTAGACTTATTCAGCGACAGAAAGACCTATCTAGAAGAAAACGACAAAGACTATATCAATCAGCAGTTACAGGGGAAGAGCAAGGTCATCGACTCTTTGTTGGAAGTCAATCCCTACGAGTATAGTTACCTTAAGCGTAGGGGAAGGCTTCCTAGTGCCTCTTCTTCCTATGAAGAAAAAGAAGAGGAGATTCTTTTCCTTCTCTCCGGTCTGAAGAAGAACGGACTGGATGAAGAACTCATCCACCCGAAAAGGAGTCTCACGATAAAGGGAGAGGAAAAAGAATACCTAAGGGAAGAAAAGGGGAAAGACTATATTCTTGCCTTGAACAAAGAGGAACTCAGGGACAAAGAAGGAAAACTATCCTTTACCTGCTCCTTCACCAGGGAAGGAAAGACAAGCGGAAATATTTATTCCTTATCGACATTGGAAGTCAAAAGCGAAGAAGAGAAGACCTCTTCGGATACACAGACTAAATAGATCCGTCGTCTAGGACAAAAGTCATTAGCTGGCAGTTATCCACCTTGAAGGTAAAGAACTCCTCGTTGCTCCTGTCGTGGAAATAGGAATAGACGATCCGGGAGATGCCTTGGTGGCCGACGACAAGGATGTTTTTTCCTTTTTCCTTTTCCTTCCTTTCATCGAAGAAGGAATAGATCCGGCAGGCTGCCTGGAAATAGTTCTCCCCGTGAGGATAGTGGTAGGCGACTCTGGCCGAATTCTCCTTGAGGAAAGGATCAAAGCGGCTCTTCCCGTCGATGTCGCCATAGTTGATTTCCAATAGTCTTGGATCCTTGACAATTTCTATCTTCCGTCCCTGAAGGGCAATCTCTGCCGTCTCATAGGCACGGCATAAGGGGGAGGAATAGGCTTTGTCTAGATGAACTAAGGCAAGGGACTTCTTAAGTCCTTCCGCCTGCTCTCTTCCCTCTATGGAAAGAGGAATGTCAAAGCGTCCCTGCGTCTTATTCTCCTTGTTCCACTCGGTGAGTCCGTGTCTTGTGTAATAAACCGTTGTCATCATGCTTTAAGTATACCCTAAGGAAAGCACTTTTCTGCCACGTGTTATCCTTTGGTAAGCGTTACCGAAAGACAATCTACGACACGAAAGCATCAATCTGTGCCGATAATCACCAAAAACAAAGGAAGAGTATTATCCTTTCTGTAAACGCTTACCAAAGGAGAAACTTTTCTATGGAAAAGACTAAAGAGAAGAAATCCGTATTTACCACCCCTCTGTTCTCATCCAAAATCAAGAAAAGCGCCGTATCCCTGTTCCCCGAAGCGGGACTTGGCTATCTGATCGGCCCTCTTCTTGCCTTAATCAGCAACGGCGTAGTCAACAGGTGGCTTATCCAGTACTGGGATAAGGTTTTAAGGCTCAAGGAATGGAATCCGCTCTTTGAGACCCTGATGCCGATTGTCTCCTCTATCGTCATCGTCATCGGAAATCTGCTTGTAGGAAAATTAAGGGAACGCAAGCCTACTCTTGCCGGAAAGGCGCGTCCGTTCATTCTCTTAGGAAGGCCGCTTATCGCCCTTGCCCTCCTTGTCCTCTTCTTAGTCCCCCTTCCTGCCGGGGCTGGAGGAACCACATCGAATCTTAGGGCATCGATTGTCATCGCCGTAGGCTATAACCTCTATTATGCCTTGGCCTGGCCGATTTACTACACCTCCCATTCTGCTTTGGTCAACCTCTCTACCCGTGACGGAGGCAAGCGGGGACTTCTCTCTACCTGCATCATGGCTGCTCAGCTTGGCGCATCGGGCGTCTCTGGAAGGGCTGGCGGCCTTCTTGTCGATTTAATCGGTCTTCTTCCGAAGTATTCCGTTAGCGGCGTCAAAGAGACTTTCACTTCCTTAAATGATGCCACGACCTATGCAAAAGCCAATGGAATTAGCACGGAGAAGATTACCGAGCTTATCTCCCCTTCCCAGGCAAACAGCAAGTGGACCATTTTAAGGATCATCAGGATTGTCTGCCTTGTCCTAGGCTGTCTTCTTGAGTATTACTTCACCCGTGAACGGATCACCGAAGAGAACATCAAGAATGCGACCAATAAGGAAGGCGATACGAGGGAAGTAAAGAGCGCGACAAGGAAAGAACAGAGGAAAATCTGCGTCAAGGATAAATACTGGTGGCTTATCATCGTCTTCTTCTTCCTTTATCAGTTCGGCGGACAGAGGAAGAATAACGACAGGTCCTTCTATTCCCAGGCCATGACCTCCGGAACGACTCTTTCGTCCATCATTAACACAGTCGGTGCCATCCCTACCGCCTTAGGAAGGCTCATCGTCTGGCCTCTTGCCAATAAGTTCGGCAAGGCAAAGACGATTGTCGGCGGATCGCTACTCGCCTTCTTAGGTTCTCTTCTTGCCTTTGCCTGTCTGATGCCTTCTTTCTCCTCCACTGCCGCCATCACCACTATCTCCGTCACCTCTTTCTGCGTCAAGGCCTTAGGAACCGCTCCGGCCATGTACATCTCCTTAGCCCTTTTAGCCAACGTCCTCGACCATCAGGAAGCCCTCTATGGAAAGAGAACCGATGGTTTCACTAGGGCGGTCTATGGCTCCATCATGGTGGCTATGTCCGGTGTCTGCAATGGCATCATTGCCGGTCTGAATGCCGTAACCCCAAGGGAGAACCAGAAGCTTGTCCATACGATCCTAGGCTTCCTTGTCGAAGGCGTCTGTTATCTTGCAAGGGCCCTTAGGTTCTTAGCAAGGACTGTCGAAAAGTTCACGAAGCTTGACAATGAGACCATCGAAGAACATCAGAAGGACCTCTGCCTGAAGGAAGGCAAGGAGTGGATTGCTCCCAAAGACCGGGCCAAGAGGGAAGACGAAGAGGTTGCAAGACAGCTCGAGGAAGCCCGTGTCCACCAGCTTAAAGCGGACTGCGAGAAGAAACATCTGGACTTTGACAAGGAAAACGGGAAGTATCTTGCCAAGAAGGAAAAACAGGATAGGGAAGCAAAGGAAAAGAAGGAAGCCGCCGAGAAGAAGAAGGAGCAGGTAAAGGAGGCTAAGGAAGCCAAGTTTGCCGCCCTTCCTAAGGAAAAGCAGGAAAAAATCCTTGCCAAGAAGGCGGTGGAAGAAAAGAAGCTTCGGGACGAATATAAGCTTCTTCTCCTTAAGGCAAAGGAAAGCGGCTTAGCTGTTTAGGAGGAACAGGATGAAATATCAGGACATCATTTCAAAAAGGACCTTAGAGCAGAAGGCTTCGCTTCTCTCCGGAAAGAACTTCTGGGAGACCGAGGATATTCCCGAACTTGGGATTGAAAGTATTTTCCTCTCCGACGGCCCGAACGGACTTCGGAAACAGGCTAAGGCGGCAGACCATCTTGGATTAAACCCTTCCATCCCCGCCGTCTGCAGGCCGACAAGTGCGACAAGGGCCAATTCCTGGGATCCTGAGTTAGTCAAGACGGCCGCAAAGACCATCGGCGAGGAAGCCGCGGTCAGCGACGTCTCGGTTCTCTTAGGTCCTGGCATCAACAGGAAACGCAACCCCCGCTGCGGACGGAATTTCGAGTACTTCTCCGAGGATCCCTATCTTGCCGGAAAACTTGCCGTCGGGTACATCACCGGCGTACAGGAAAACGGAATCGGCTGCTGCCTTAAGCATTTTGCCTGCAACAACCAGGAAATCCGCCGCATCACCTCAAACTCCGTCCTGGACGAACGGACAAGGCGGGAAATCTACCTGACTGCCTTTGAAAGGGCGGTCAAGGAGGCTAAGCCTCTTTCCGTCAGGTCTTCCTATAACAAAATCAACGGGACCTATGCCAACGAGAATGTCCACCTCCTTGTCGACATTCTCCGCAAGGACTGGGGATTTAAAGGAATCGTCGTGTCCGACTGGGGCGGAGACAACGACCGCATCGAGGCAGTCAAGGCCCAGTCCGAACTGGAAAGGCCGACGACCGACGGGGAAACAAACCGGGAAGTCGTCAAGGCCGTCAAGGAAGGAAGAATCACTGAGGCGGATGTCGACCTTCTTGTCGACCGTCTCCTCGATGTCATCTTTACCACGAAGAAGAATTTAGAAGGGGCTCCGAAGGATTTCGATAAGCAGGAACACCACCTTATTGCCCAGCATGTCGCGGAAGAGTCTCTTGTCCTTCTTAAGAACAAGGATGCTTTGCTTCCTCTTAAGCCGAACACCAAGGTTGCCATTATCGGAGACTTTGCCGAAAACAGGCGTTTCCAGGGAGCAGGAAGTTCCGTTGTCAACCCTCTGAAGGTCGATCAGATCAATGAGGTTTTAAAAGAGTATCCGCTGAATGTCGTCGGATACGAAAAAGGCTTTAAGCGGTACGGAAAGAAAAGCCAGGGCAGGATCGATAAGGCCCTTAAGCTTGCCGACAAGGCCGATGTCATCCTTCTTTTCGCCGGGCTTGACGAAGTAAGCGAGGCCGAGGGCATCGACCGGGCCAACATCCGTCTTCCCCTGAATCAGCGGGAACTGATTTCCGCCTTGTACCATACGGGAAAGAAAATCGTCCTTGTCCTTGAATGCGGTGCTCCGATCGAAATGCCTTTTGCCGACCGGGTCGATGCAATCCTTCATGCCTATCTTTCCGGCGAAGCCGGGGCAAGAGCGATTCTCAATGTACTGACCGGAAAGGTCAATCCGTCCGGAAAGCTCGCGGAGTCCTATCCTTACGGATATGCTGACTGTCCTTCTGCCGACCATTTTGGAAAGAACGATAAGAATATCGAGTACCGGGAGAGCCTCTTTATCGGCTACCGCTACTATAACGGCTTCTGCCGTTCCGGGGCAAGATTCCCCTTCGGCTTTGGCTTAAGCTACACGACTTTCAGATACGATAACCTGAACGTGTCGGACAAAGGGGTTTCCTTTACCGTTACGAATACCGGAGACGTCGACGGAAAGGAAATCGCCCAAAGGTACATCGGAAGGAAGGATTCCAAGATCTTCCGTGCCCCCTATGAACTAAAAGGCTTTGCCAAGGTCTTCCTTAAGGCTAAGGAGACGAAGGAAGTCTTTATTCCCTTCGATGAGTTCTCTTTCCGCTTCTTCTCCGTCAAGGACAATAAGTTTGAAGTGGAAGAGGGCAACTATCAGATTTATGTCGGACCAAGCAGTGTCGACTTCCCTTTGAAGGGAGAAATCCATAAGGAAGGCGTCGATGCTTCTTCTCTCTATGACAAAGAAAAGCTTCCCCACTATTTCTCCGGGGATGTCCGTCAGATCCCGGATGAGGAATTTGAAGCCCTTCTTGGCCACCCTATCCCTAAGGATGATACTTCCTATATCAAGAAGCATCGGATTAAGGTCGACTATAATTCCTCTATCAGCGATCTCCATTATGCCAAAGGCTGGACCGGACGCCGTTTTGCCGGTGCCATCCGCTTTGCCATCAAGTTCCTTAAGGCCATCGGAAAGCGCACGACCGCAAACACCCTGATTAGGGGTGTATACTATAACCCGGTCCGTGCCCTCTCCCGGATGACGGGAGGAGCCATGAGCATGGCACAGCTTGACGGCCTGATCAGGATGTTCAACGGACACTTCTTCAAGGGTCTTCATCATCTCAATAAGAGGGGAAGACTCAAAAAGAAGAGGAAGAAAGAACAGGAGAAGAGGAAAAAACAGAAGGCTTGATTATGAAGGAAAAACTGATTTCGTTCTGTGTTCCTTCCTATAATTCCGAAGCTTATCTTCATCGCGCTTTGGATTCCCTCGTTCCTGGCGGGGAGAAAGTCGAAATCCTGGTGATCGACGATGGTTCAAAGGATCGGACTCTCGAGATTGCCTTAGAGTACCAGGAGAAGTACCCGGGCATTGTGAAAGCCGTCCATCAGGAGAATAAAGGGCACGGCGGGGCCATTAATACGGCCCTTTCCCTTGCTTCCGGGAGATACTTTAAGGTTGTCGATTCCGACGACTTTGTGGAAAAGGACGGACTTTCCGCCTTGCTGAAGGCTAGGGAGGACCATAGGGACCTTGATAGGATCCTAAGGCCTTATACCTACCGCCACGGCGAGGAGAGGAAAAAGGGGAAGACGATCCGCTACGGTTTCTTCGTCAAGAAGGATACGGTTGTCTCGATAGGGGAAATCAAACGCTTTGATGCAGCGAGAAACCTGACCCTTCATTCGGTCGTCTACTCCACTTCCCTCCTCCGGGATAAGGCAAAGCTTGTTCTTCCCGAACACTGCTTCTATGAGGATAACTATAGGATTTATGCCCCTCTTCCTTTCATCAAGAAGCTGAGGTATATCGATGTTCCTTTCTACCAGTATCTTCTTGGCCGGGAAGGACAGTCCAGGCAGACAAACAATCTCATTAAGCGGAACAAGGATCTTAGGCACGTTGCCTTCCTTAGTTTCCAGAGCGTCTCTCTTCCTAAGAGGAAGAAGACGGAAAGACAGCTTTATAAACTCAGGAAGCACCAGTTGATCAGGATGGTCACCGCCCCTCTTCTTTATACTTCGAGGAAGGATAAGGCAGCCTGCAAGACGGAAAAGGGCGAATTCCTCCGTCGAAGGAAGGACGATGACCTAAAGCAGTATAAAAGGCTTGTCCGCCATCCTTTTGTCTTCTTCCCTTCGAGAAACAACGCCTTTGGAAGAATCAGTGCCCGTTTTAGGCTTTTCGTCATCCGCAAGTTCGGAGCCATCAACTGAAAGAAAGAAACCGCCTCTGCCGTGATAAAATAGAAGGCGGTTTTTCTTTTCGCATGAATACACCAGTCAAAGTTTCCGTCATCGAAGACGACGGAAAATATCATCAGATTATCCACGGATACCTTCAAGAGTACGGAAAAAAGAAGGGTATTGAGTTTCATGTCCAGGATTATTCCGATGGACTGGCCTTTCTTGAAGAATACAAGGGCGACGCGGATGTTTTGTTCATGGACATCGAAAGGCCGCAGAGGGACGGACTTGAAGTCTGTAGAAAACTGCGCAAGATTGATCCCTATGTCCCGATTATCATCGTTTCCCATTCTGCCCAGTATGCGGTCAAGGGCTATGAGGTCAATGCCCTTGGCTATGTGGTCAAGCCGATTGTCCGGTTTGATTTCTTCTTCCTTCTTGACAAGGTGAGGGAAAGAAGGAAGGACAAGGAACAGCACTACCTTGTCCTCTCAAATAAAAGCACGGTCAAGAAGATTTCCCTTGACGACATTCTTTATCTGGAGGTCTCTTCCCATACCATCAAGGTGAGAAGGAAGAAGGAAACCATCGAATTCCGGGGGAAAATCAAGGACTATGAGGACAGACTCTGCCGTTATTCCTTTTTCCGGTGCAATAATTCCTTCTTGGTCAACCTGAAATACTGCGATAAAGTCTGTGTCGGGGACAGCACTATCGACAGGGGTGGGACGATTATCTCCATCTCCCGTCCAAAGAAGAAACAATTCCTTGAGACATTGGCAGATTATTTAAAGGACGAAATATAGGATGTACGATAACTATCTTTTTGGAGATGCCGTTATCTATTATCTCTATCGTTTCGTTGTTCCTTTGATGATTGCCGAACTGATCACTTTTCTTTCGGCGAAGAAAAAGACGTATTGGATTGTCCGTTTTGCGGGGTATGAAGTCCTGTTTCTGACTCTCTCGGGAATCCTGATTTACTATGACGTCGATCTGCGCTTTGGCTGGTTCCGGACTATTTTCCTTCTTCTTTTCCTCCTTTCCCTCCTTCCGCTTATTTTGACCTTTGACAGGAAAATCAAGCATGTCCTCTTTCTTGCCTCCTCTGCCTATACCGTGCAGAACTTTGCCGATAACCTTTGGAAGCTAGCAAGGGAAATCATCCCATCGTCGGATAAAAAGGCCATTGAGCTTCTTCTTTATTTTCTTCTTTTCGGAGCAAGCTTTACTGTCTATTACTTCGTCTTTGTCAAACTGATGAAAAAGAACAGTGTGGCAAAGTTAAGCAACAACTCCGTCCTCTTTATCTCTCTTGCCTCTATCCTGGTCATCAACATCCTCTCTAGGTATGCCCAGAGCGTGGAAGACCCGGCCGGGGTGATTGCCACTAAGCTCTATGCCAGGATTGCCTGCTTTTTCATCCTTGCCATCCAGTACAACATCTTCCATTCCACTAAGCTGAGCGGAGAAAAGGAAAGGCTTGAGCAGGCCCTGAAGTTCCAGAACGACAAGTTTGCCTCCAGTAAGGAGACAAGGGAGCTCATCAACATCAAATGCCATGACCTAAAGCATGCGCTCGAGTCGTTGAATTCCTCTAACCTCTCTTTGGAACAGAAGGAGACTCTTCTTGGACTTTCTAATGCCATCGATGTCTATGACTCCAGAATCAAGACCGGTAATCCGGTCATCGACAGGGTGCTTTCGGAGAAGTCCCTGATCTGCCATAAGGAGAAAATCCGGCTTAATGCCATTATCGACGGATCCCTGTTTTCCTTCAGGGACAATGTTGACGTCTATTCTCTTTTCGAGAATGTCCTCGACAATGCCATCAAGGCGGTGAGAAAAGAGGACGAGGAAAAGAAGTCCATCTTCATCCATGCCGTGGAAAAGAACAACGTCATTTCCCTGAAGGAAGAAAACTATGCGGGGGAGGAGATTCTGTTTAAGGACGGACTTCCTCTTTCCAAGGGCAATCTTTCCTATCACGGATACGGAACAAAGTCGATTGCCTATATCGTCGGAAAGTACCAGGGAAAGTGTCAGTTCTTCCAAAAAGACCATAGGTTCACCTTCTTCGCCTGCTTTTTCAGGGTGGAAGGAAAGAAAGGGAAAGGAGTGGCAGAGTGAAAAAAGGCCGCTTATTCTCTCTTTGCGGCCCACTTGGGGCCGTGACTCTTTCTCTTGCCTTGCTTATCCCGATTTTCACTTCTCTTTTCTCTCCGACCTTGAATACCTATTTCGGGAAAGGGGAACTCGTCAAGAAAAATAACCTGAGTGAAGGAAGGGATACTTCCTATTATCAGAAAAAAAGCAAGGAGGAGGCTCTCTCTTTGGCCCTTGAAACCAATGAGGAGATTGCCAAGGAAGGCATTGTCCTTTTAAAGAACGGGAACGGCTGTCTTCCTCTTTCCAAGGACGACATCCTTTCTCCTTTCGGCTATGCTTATTCCCATCCTTCCTCTTTGGGAGGGTCAAGCAACTGGAGCGGAAGAGAGGAAGAAAAGGACTCCCTTTCCCTTGCCTTAAAGGAGAGCTTTTCCGTAAACGGGAAAATAGAAGGCATCACAAAAGACGAAAAGAACGTCCTTTCACTGAAAAGTGCAAGGGGAAGCTCTAAGGTAAATCAGGCAAAGGAAGCCGGAGGCACTTCCTTGATTTATACCATCAAGGCCGATTCCTACTCTGGGAGGGAGAAGGAGAGGAAAAATACCATTGGGCTCAGGGTCATCTCCAGAGACGGAGGAGAGAACAGCGACTTTAAAAGGGACGGGTATGAAAGCGGGGAACGACACGCCCTCTCTTTGACAAGGGAGGAGAAAAAAACCTTACAGATAAGGAAGCAGAACTGCCGAAAGAGCATCCTTCTTTATACGGGGGTGAATCCGATTGAGTTTAGCGATGACGTGACCTCCTTACTGGATGCGATTCTTTATCTCCCTTCTCCGGGAAGCGGAGGTTACCGGATTGTCGATGATGTTCTTCTTGGCCATATCAATCCCTCGGGAAAGACTGTCGATACTTTCGTTAAGGACTTCCTTTCGATTCCCTCAAGCGTGAACTTCGGCCTCTCCGGGACAAAACCCTATGATGGTGCAGGAAGGTATTTTGATAATGTCACCCAGAGGGACAATCAAAGCAAGGTTTCCTTTGTCAGCTATAAAGAAGGAATCTATGTCGGCTACCGGTATTACGAGACCGCCGACAGGGAGAAGAAAATCGATTATGATTCCCTTGTTGCCTATCCGTTTGGCTATGGGCTTAGTTATACCTCTTTTGACCAGGAGCTGATTTCCTATAAGGAGGAAAACGGCTCGATTCAAAGGAAGGTAAAGGTGACAAACAAGGGAGAAAGGGCAGGAAAGGATGCCGTAGAGATTTATTATGGGGCACCCTATAGTGGATTCGACAGGGAAAACGGGATTGAGAAGGCAGGGAAGAACCTGATTGCATTCTCTAAGACCAGCCTATTAAAGCCAGGAGAGAGCGAAGTTCTCTCTCTTTCCTTCGCCCTTGAGGATAGGGCTTCCTATTTTTCTTCCCACCAGAACAGCGATTCCACCTTTGGATGCTATTTCCTCGAAGAAGGGGATTACACCATCTATCTAGGAAAGAACTCCCATGAATCGTATGATCAGTTTGTTTATCACGTTTCCGATTCCGTGTTTTATGATAACACCAATCCAAGACAGAGTGAGAAAGATGCCCAATCCCGCCTTGACCAGTATGGAAATCCGGTAAAAGAGAAAAAGGTCGACAAAGCCTATGTTGCCGCAACCAATCGTTTTTCTCTTTCCACGGAGTATAGGAAAGAAAACCATCTTCTTCTTTCCCGTAAGGACTTCTCCTCCACCTATCCTTCCTTTCCAAAAGGAAAGGAGTACCATCTTGACGAAAAGTACAAATCCGTCTTTGACTCCTATAAGAACTTCTCCTCTTCCCATCCTCTTCTCGGCGACGAAGAAGGCTCCCTTGTCTATGACTCTTCCCCGCTCGGCAAGGCAAGGGATTCCTCTCTGACTCTCTCCTCTATGCGAGGGGAAAGCTATGACTCGGAAAAATGGGATGCCCTTCTTTCTAAGATTTCCTTTACTCAAAAGGAAAAAGAACAGCTTGGCGCCCTTTTTGGCTACGGGGCCTATCAAAGCGGAGCCGTTGACACCATTGGAAAGTTCTCCACGGAAGAAAGGGACGGGCCGAACGGATATTCCACTTTCGGGCAAAAGAAAAACGAGGCGTTTTCTGTCTACGCAAGTGAGACTCTTACCGCCTGCACTTTCAATTCCGCTCTTGCCTACAAGAGAGGAAAGGCTAGGGGAGTGGAAGGAAGGGCACATGATGTTCAGGGACTCTACGCCCCTGGAAGGAACATCCATCGCTCGCCTTTCGGAGGAAGAAACGGGGAATATGTCAGCGAGGATCCTCTTAGGTGCGGAGTAATCGGAGCAAAAATCGTCTCCGGGGCGGCCGACTATGGCGTGTATACCTATAGGAAGCACTTTGCCCTAAACGAACAGGAAAGCGGAAGAGGGGACAGGAGGATGGTTTTTTCTGACGAACAGACGATCCGGGAAATCTATCTGAAGCCTTTCGAAATCTGCCTGAAGAAGGCAAGAAGGTCTCTTTCCTATCTAGAGGGAGACGCCAGGAAGGAAACGAAGATAAGGAGAGCCGCTAGGGGGATAAGGACGTCCTTCAACGGAATAGGACCGGTGAGGAACTGCAGGAATTACGCCCTGAACACAAACGTCCTCCGAGAGGAGTGGGGATTTAACGGGGCGGTCATCTCGGACTATGGAGTAAAAGGAAACAGGGATGCCATGATGCGAAGCGGAAACGACGTCTATAGGACTGCCTTCTCCGGCTTCAAAAGCCGTTCCCTGAAGAATCTCTATCCTCTCTCTGCTTCCCTTAGCGGGAAACATGTGGTCTTAAAATCGCTCAAGAATGTCTGCTACAGGATAGTCAACTCCGGAGCCTTTGACGGACTTAGGAAAGGAGAGGTAGCCTACCGGAAAAAGGCCGCATGGGAAATCTATCTGAATGATGTCTTAGTCATTTCCCTGTATGTCATTACGTTTGCTCTCTTTGGGATGGGAATCGGACACCAAGTCATTCTCTGGCGAAGAAAAAAGCAGGGAAGTCCCCCTGCCGTTTAGAATCTTTTTTCGTCGTACGATACGATGCTATCATCGCCAAGTTCAACGAAATAATGACGCTCTAGGCTTTTTTCTGTCCTATCCTGGCGGATGACGTATCCGTTTCCGGAATATTCGATTCTCTTTCCGTAAAGATAATCCAAGACATAGTAGCCGCCTTTTTTAATGCATCGGTAGGCCTCTTCCTGGTCGGCTTCTTTCGAAAACTCAGTTTCCGCATCGATTGTTTTGGTAGAAGAATTGTAATAATAGTTCTCCTCTTTTCTGACCGAACCGACTTTGCGGGAATACGTGTAGACTAGTTTTGTCTCTGAATCCTTGTCCGGATAGACGATAATATCGGCCTTTTTCTTTTCGTCATCGGTTGGATTGTAATAAGGATACTCGCAGAAGTCTGTATAGATGTATACGCCGTTGTAGTTGTAATACTCATAGACAAAAGAGGAGGAAGAAGAGTAGGACTCATGGAATATGGCCTTTCCACCGCTTAAGACAGTGATGGAATAACAGTCGATCCCCTTACTATTTCCACAAGAGGAAAGGAGAGAAAAAAGGCAGAGCAGAATATTTTTCTTTTTCATAATAATGCACCTTTTACAAAGATAATATACCACAAGATAAAGAATATGGAATAACTTCTTTCTTTTCAAAGCCGGACAGGAAAGATATAGTATTATCTAGGAGCCGACATCATGAAAAACGGGTATCTATCGGATCTGACTCTCATCCATCCCCCAAGGGAAGGACTTACTGTCTCGACCCTGCTTCTTAAGGGGCAGAAAAGTGCAGTCACTTTCTTCTCCCTTGGACAAGGAACGGATATCTCTTCAGAGTCCTATCCCTCAGCCACGGTTTATCTTTGCCTGGCCGGGGACTTGATTCTGAAAAAAGGGGAGAAAGAGGTCACTCTTTCTCCTTATGATTTGTATCTTAACCCAAATGATGTTCTTCTTGGTCAGAGAAGTAAGAAAGGATGCGGATATGTCGAAATCCGCACCGGAGAGGAAAGCAAAGACATGAATTGTACGATTAAGCCAGGAGAAGTTTTCCGCCTTCAGGAAAGGATTGATTATCAGCCAGAGAGTATTGTCAATCGTGACCTAAGGTCAAATGGGAAGAGGAAGTTTGTGCTTATGGCACTAGATAAGGGGCAGGAGCTATCTAGTCATCGTGCCCCAGGCGAGGCGATTGTCTTTCTTCTGGAAGGTGAGGCTAGGATCACCTATGAAGGAAAAGACTATCTTGTCAAGCAAGGCGAAGAGTTCCATTTTGCCAAAGGCGGACTTCATGCCTTAAAGGCTCTTACTCCCTTCAAAATGGCCCTTCTCCTCGTTCTGGAATAGAAAGAAGAGGTTTAAATTCTGCCGAATATCCGAAAAAGCCTTATTGATTCTCTGCCTTCGATGAGAAGACGGCCATAGAAATCCGAAAGAAGACATGGATTAGGGATTTCCCTACTGGTTTTACCATTAAAGTGGATCTTTCTGTCATTTTTTAGATTCAGGACAGACCTCTTTTTCTCCGTCGTTTCGTCTCTTCTGGGGTCTTTGACCTTCTCCTGCGGTTGATGTAATCCTCCCTGGTCTTGAAGACCTTGTATCCCTTGAGGAAGGAGATGAGCTTCCTTTTCCCCATGGGCAGAAAATTTAAGTCAGAAGACTCAGTCAAAGACGCCTGTTTACCCACCGGATTTGTGATTTTCCTAAGATTTTCCCGTCCTTGAAGAAGCAAAACTATAATTGTAAGGATAAAAATTACATTTGAAGAATTATCGATAAATACGGCAGAAAAAGGGAAATTTCTGGCAAAGTCAGTTTTGTTGTAAGCGTTTTTTTCCCTGTAATTGACATATGATGATTAAAATGAACGAGGTAAGAGATCGGGTTCGGTTATGAAGATTCTGTTCCTAGCCTCAGCGATTAAGTAAGAACTATCCTCTTCCCCATCTAATCGTCCGAGATCGGGTACGGAAATGGTATCTAACTGCGTGATTTCTTCCATAGTTCAGTTGCTGACTGTTTTTCATACAAAGGAGGAATTAAATTCAGTATGAAAAAGACTCTGACTTCTGTTGCTGCGCTTGCCTTATTATCCTTAAGCCTTACCGGCTGTGGAAACAAAGGCAAAAAGATTCACCTTCAGTTAGTCCCGTCCAATGATCCTGCCACTCTTCTGACCCGTGCTAAGGCTTTAGCCCCGATCCTTGACAAGTATGCCCCTGGCTATTCCTTCAGCATCGATGTCGGTTCCACTTATGCTGCCACTACCACTGCTCTTGGTGCCGGTCAGATTGATGGCGGTTTCCTTACCGCTTCCGGTTATGCCCAGAGGACAATTGAGCAGCCTGGTGCCGTTTCCCTCCTTCTCTCTGCCGGACGTGCCGGTTATAAGATCCAGGCTGATGATTTTCCGGGATTAGATGAGGCTTCCCGTGAAAAGCAGCGTAAGCACAGGAACGGTGCCGAAGGATATGTTTATCGTGGTGAGCAGTCTACGACCTTAGTCAACTACTATTGCTCTGTTGTCTTCACACTTAAAGATTCTGAGCGTACAGCCCTTAATAAACCCGCTCTTGATAAAGACGGCGATGGAGAAGTCTCCTTAGATGAAAGGCATGAGGGAAATGCTGTCTGGGGAACCATGGCTGCCACTTCTTCTTCCGGCTTCATTTATCCTACCAAGTACTTATATGACAATGGATATACTAAAGGCTTTTTCGATAAAACTGCCTACGATCAGCTTTCCGATGCTGACAAGAAGTTAGCAAGGATTAATGCGACACAGAAGTCCTATCCTGAAATGGTTGATAATCTCAGGAACGGTGTCATCGATGTTGCTGTCGGATTCTTCGATATCCGTTACGGATCTGCCTATGTTCAGACCGATAGCAAGTATCATAATGATGAATCCGTCTTTACTAAGACTTATACGGCTGCTGTCCTTGACCCGATCAGGAATGATACTGTCTGCGCTTATGGCAAACTCGACGACGATAAGAAAGAAGCTATTAAGACCGCTCTTAAGGGTGCCGTCAAAGACGGAAGCATCCATGATAACGGAATCAAAAAAGGCGAAAAAGGCGCTACCGATACCGATTATGATCTCGATAATGATGGCAAGGCATCTGGCGCTTACCTGCTCTATCAGATTTACTCTCATACAAATTACAGGGATGGCAAGGATTCTGATTACGATGCTGCCCGTGAAAGGTATCGTTGGACAGCTGAACACGCTAGCAAATAGTTTCTGAAGTTTGGAATTCAGCAAGCCTAGTCCTCTATTGGGGCTAGGCTTGTCGTTTATTAAAATAGGTGAAATAGTAAGGAGACTGCCTATGCTTGAAATGAAACATGTCGACAAAGTCTATCCGAATGGTTTCCAGGCCCTGAAAGATGTGAATCTTACAGTAAAAGACGGGGAATTCATTTCGATAATTGGCTTATCCGGAGCCGGAAAATCTACTCTGATCCGTTGCATCAATAAAAGGCATGATATTCAAAACGGAGAGGTTCTGATTGATGGCGTGGATATCAGCAAATTGAAAGGAAAGAAGCTCCGTGAGCAAAGACGGAATATTGGAAGGATTTTCCAGTCTTTCAATCTCGTTCGTCGTAGCTCCGTATACAAGAACGTTCTCTCCGGACGTGTCGGCTATCATAATACCTTTGAAACCAGGTTCGGAATCTATTCCAAACGGGAAAAGCTTCTTGCTTTACAGAATATCGATAAGTTCGGTATTCTTGATAAAGCCTATGTCCGTGCAGATCAGCTCTCCGGCGGTCAGCAGCAGCGTGTCGCCTTAGCAAGAGCCCTTACTCAGGAACCTAAGATTCTTCTTGCCGATGAGCCGGTTGCTTCTCTTGATCCCGCCACTACGATTGCGGTCAGGAACGACTTTGTCCGTATTAATAAGAGGGGTATCACCATCATTGCCAATAGGCATCATGTCGACTTGGCTAAAAAATATTCTACCCGTATCATCGGCGTCCGTGCCGGTCAGATTGTCTTCGATGGAAAGCCCGAAGAAGTGACGGATGAGGCATGCTTCAAAATCTATGGGCGTCATTTAAACCATAATGAGAATCTCAGCACTAAGCTTGACGAGATCCCGGAAGTACATGCATAGGTAAGGTGATTTTTATGGCAGAGAATAAAGAAAAGGCCCAAAAGTTCGATTTCCGCTCTTATTGGAAAAGGAAGGGCGCTGATCGAAAAAAATACCGTAAGAAATGGTTTAAAGCGACGGAACTTGGAAAAATGCTTGACCACGCCTTCTATAAGGAGGTTAGTGTAGATCTTTCTCCTGAGCAGGACGGAAGCCTTGTTAAGACCATTCGTAAGCCAAGAATCACGAAAAGGATTCTTATCCTTGTCATTCTTGCACTTGTTATCGCTCTTAGCTTCCTCCCATTTAATTATGAGAAGGATGTCCGCATCAACTGGACGGCATTCGGAGACAATTTCAAGAGTCTGTTTACTCCGAATCCCCTTCGTACAAAGAACTGGGCAGGTTGGTGGAAATTCGGATGGGAAAGCTTTGCTGTCGGTATTCGGACTCCTCTGATCAACTCTCTTCCGTTCTTGCAGATTTTCTGCATCAATTTCAGGGCGACGGTCCTAGGAGCTGTCATTGCTATTCCGATTTACTATCTCTGCGCCAATAATGTTAATCATAATCGTATCATTCGTACGATTGTCAAGGTATTCAACGATATTCTTCGCTGTATTCCTATGTTTGTCATTTGTGTCATCTTTGCTAGGGTTATGGGAATCGGGACAGTTCTTCCCGCTGTCCTGTCCATTGGGCTTTTCTCTCTCGGTATCAGGTACCAGATGAGGTACGAATATCTTGAGACCCTCAACAGGCGTCCTTTTGAATCGATACGTTCTTGTGGCGGAACGAATCTACAGTCGGTCTTCCTTGGTCTTCATCCGGAAGTCAAGCCGATGTTCTTCGCCTATTCCATCTATACTTTGGAAATCAATATCCGTGCCTCTGTTGTCCTTGGCTATGTCGGAATCAGTTCTACCTATAGGAATGCTTTGGAAATCTTCATTGAAAACGCCTGGTATGATTATGTCGGGGCAAGGATTCTTCCTCTCTTCTTTGTTGTTGCCGTTCTTCAGATTGTTTCGAATACCTTGGTGAGAAAACTACGATGAAACAGAAAAAGAATCAAATCAATCGGAAACCTAGCTTATTTAAGAAATGTCTGTACTTCTTCACTTCTGATAAAAAAGGCAGGACCCATTATAAAGATCCCATCTCTGCCTATCAGGCACGTCCAAGAAGGTGGATAGTCAATCTTGTTTCCTTTGTTATTTTTGTCATCGTCCTCATTTTCAGGGGAAACTATATCGGAATCAAGAATGCGTTTGATAGTCCGATTAATGGTGAACTTGTTGCCCAGCGGTGCCATGATTTCTTCTTATTCGACTGGGACTACTTCGTCGGAAAAGGACTCTACAATTTCAACGAAGGGGTTATTTATGGTTGTTTTGTTACTCTGGGAATCACCATTATCGGAACCAGTGTAGGATTCCTCCTCTCTATCCCCTTCGGTTTCTTTGCTTCCCATGTTCTTTTCAAAAAATGGGCTCTTATCTCTGAATTTATCCTTATTCTTATCCGTACTTTCCCGGAACTTCTTCTGGCTTTGTTCTTTGTCGCCTTATCCGGACAGACCTGGCTTACCGCTATCCTTTGTCTTAGCATTCATTCCATCGGAAGGATCGGCAAGCTCTATGCGGATCAGCTCGATGAAGCTGATCTTGACGGACTAGAGGCATTAGATGCCCAGGGTGCCGGTCCGGTACAGCGTGTGTTGTGCGGCGTCGTTCCGGAAGTTATTCCTAGTTTTCTCTCGGTGGGACTTTATCGTTTGGATATCAATCTTCGTACTGCTACAACACTAGGTCTTGTCCTTTCCTCCGATGCCGGAATCGGTTTCTCGATTCTTCTTGATTTAAGTAAGAACTCATATTCCCATCTTGGTGCTGATACGTTCGGTATTGTTATCAGGATTATCTTGGTCGATTTCTTCTCTTCTTGGCTAAGAAAGAAAATCGTCTGATTCCTTCACCTAATCAAAACTCCTCTGGCCTTCGTGGCCGGAGGAGTTTTTTCTTCTTAACGGACGGGAGACTAGGCGTAGTCTTCTGCGGAGAATCACAGCATGAAAAGCGGGTATCCATTGAATGTCACTTTTATCCATTCTTCAAGGAAAGGACTGACTGTTTCGATTCCTCTTTTTAAATGCAGGAGGACAGGCATCTTAGGAATCCTATCCAGCTACTACTGCAGTCTATTTTTGTTTATCTGGGGAGCTGATTTGGATAAAGAGAAGGAAGAGGCCCTCCCTTCACCTTTTGATTCCAATCATAGCCCTAAGGATTTCCTTCCTGGTAAAAGAAGCAAAAAGGGTGTTATCCGAAAGGATGTTGAAGAAATAAACTGCTCGGTTAATTTTGGGGAAGTTTTTTCCAAGAAGAGAGTCGGTGATCGGAAAGAAAGTATTGCCCTAAGGCCAAATGATAAGAGGAAGTTTGTCCGGATTGCATTAGACAAGGGACAGGAACCTTCTCCTTATCGCGTTCCTGGCAATGCCCTCGCTTTTCTTCTGGAAGCCGTGGCAGTCGTCACCGATGAAAGAGTATGAAAGTAGGGGAAGAGTTCCGCTAAACAGGTGGCTCTTCGCGCTTAAAGGCTCTAACCCCTCTAAAATGGCTCTCCTCCTCGTTCTAGAATAGAAAAAAGGCTTCCTGCTTGTCTCATGACTAATGGCAGGAAGCCTTCCGTGACTGGATGTGTGCAGGATATGAACAGGCGGGTTGGGATTTTGAACTCATTTGGTTGATTCCATGTCGGCAGGAAAGAAAGCCGGGATTTCTCAGAAATATGGCTTCTCCTTATGCCCGGGATCAGAGGCGGAGCCTAGAAGTTGTATCCGTGCTCTCCACGCTGAGCAGGCCTAAGGCCTATTTGGCGTTAATGGCAATAGCAACAGTATTAGAGGAATATCCGATTTCAAGCTCCATGATTTTATTTTCTTTGTTTACTTGAATCGTTTTTGTATAGATATCACCTTGGAAGTGTGTTCCTGAATTGCCTTTATCTAAGGCAAAACCATTCTTTTCCAGTTTCGATTCCAAAGCCTTCACCTGGTTTAGGCCGGTCCCTGACAAAATCCGGTATTCGATGGCATAGTAGCGTTCTTTGCCCTCGTTCCCCTCCTCGTCTACCCCGTCTGAATAGTAAAGACCGGCAACCGATTCCTTTCCCCCAAGGATAGGAATCAAATCAAGGTTTTCCTTGCTGCCAAGAAGGGCGATGACATTTTTGAGGATTTCACTATATCCGCTGACCAGATCGGATGTCTTTAATCCGTCCGTCGTTTCCTTTACGACGATGTCTGATCCGATATCCTCATCGTCTAGGAAGGTATAAACGATCTCTTCAGTTTTCTGTGGATAGGTGAAATTGATGTTGAAGGTGACATTGTTTGAAGAGAGCTTGATTTTCCTCTCTCCGACAATCCTACCCTCTCCCGACCTATTGTAAATCTTGGTCGTGGAAAACATCGCCTTTTTGTTGTAAACGTAGGTATTTAATTGATTCTCGTCCTTTTCAAAGAAGACACTCGACCTTTTAAAGGAGGGAAGAAGGGCGGTGACGGAGGCTTTTACCTTATCATGGTAGGCATAATATTCGTTGCTTAATCTGACCGCCTGTTGGATATAGCCGCCGTCTTTGTACTGGTAGAGGAACTCATTACTGATGCCTTGAGAAGACGAAGAAAGCAAAAGGCTCTTTCCATCTGTCTTTCCGGAGACCATGCTCTCCACTTCTAAGGCACTTTGGTCGGCATTCGGAGCAGAGATGGTGTCTACAAAGCTGTATCGGTTTGTTCTTAGTTTCTCTAAAGCCGCCTCTAGTTCAGGCTTTTCTGCATCGGTTGAGACGTTCACTTCTTTGTCGAAGGAAAAACCGTCTCCAGGGGTGACATCCCCTGTAATATTCCTTTCTGTCTGGCTAAATCCACCATAAGGATTGAACAGGAGGGAGAAGGTGAAGGAATCGGTTTCTTCATCAAAGATGAAAGCGAACTCCTTTATGGTCCGTCCAGGGTTCTTCGGGTAGAACTGCTCGGCAAGCTTTGGAAGGAGGTTGCTGTTCTTAATCGAAGATGTATCTAAGACAAAGGCGTTATCTCCTGAAAAGAGAAAATCGTCAACAGTCAGGGAAGAGAAAAGATTGATATAGCTCGAATCTTTCCATTTGACTGTGGCTTCGTCCTCTCCGATAGGAGCCGGAGAATAATCAACACGATTGTCTATACCAAGGATCGGTTCACTGACATAAGGCGTCTCTGCGCTAGGATCATAGGTGTAATAGTAGGAAATATAGACTGTACTTCTATCTGCCTCTGCGTTCTGTTTGCTCTCATAACGGACGAATTCATATCCATCATCCTTGACGAAGACGTCCAGGCAGTAGTTACTATATCCCTCGTCCGTGTAATAGAAGTTCTTTCCCTTGAACGAATATCCCTTTTTCCTTTGTACAAGGAAGTCTTCAAAATGTTCTTCGGCAGTCTTTGGGGGAATGACAGTGGTGGGGGACTGGCTGTCTGGAATTGAATTCCCACTATTTTGCTTTTCGCCTGTGCCTGTTTTATTTCCCGAGCAGGAAGCAAGAAGCGAGAGAGGGAGAAAAAAGAGAATGATACGCTTACCTTTCATATCCATACCTCCGGACGAGACTATTTGGTATCGGTTGTCTCAACAACCTTGATGGTGATGTCGGAAGAAATCGTATAATTATAACTAGTGAGGCCCTCATTCTTGATTTCCACACCCTTGTCATTGAATACTTGAAGTTGGAAATCGTGTCCTTCCGGAGCTGTGATACGGATCTGAAGGATGACCTTTCCTGTACTATCAGGAATTAAGACGCCGTTTAAACTATTGAGGACGCTCCCGTAATTGACAACATAATAAAGCTTATATCCTTCCGGAGCTATTATCGTTGCCTTATAGCTTTCGTTAGTTGACGGATTACTTTCGGCGGCGAGGCGAATCTTGGTCAGGCCTTCGACGACGGGAATCGAGTAACTGAAGTAACCTTTCACTACTTCCGTTTCTTCCCCATTAATAGTCTGATAGACATGGAGAGTCTTATCGCTTACTGTGCTCTTTAAAGAAGCATAAAAGGAAATGCTTTCCCCGATAAGGAATTGGGCGCTCGTCTTCGTGTCTGAAATTTCAGCATGGCTTTGACTTCCGGTCCCGGAAACAGATGTCCTAGTCGATGAATCATAGCCTTCCAGAGTGACTGTCGCCTTGGCGGCTTCCTTAAAGACGGCTTTGATGGACAAAGAGGCGACATCCGGCATGACAAAAGTTCCGTTCTTTCCGTTCCTGACCGTCTTGATTTCTTCTCCGGTTGCCGTCTTGATTATCTTTTCGAAGGAATAATAGATTGATTCTGGTTCGACAGAGAAAGAGACGGTTTCTCCCTTTCGGTAAGTGCTGCGGACAAGGCTAAGAGTTCCATGCTCGGCGATTTCGTTTGTGATGACAATGCCATCCACCGTAACAAGTTCGACCGAGCAGTCCCCTTCTTTCGGCCTGCGCCTTTCAAGATAGAGGACCCCAGTGCTATCATTTTCGGCATAGACATAGCTTCCTTTGTTCCCGTCTTGGTCAATAGTCCGTGCACTTGTCACGACTTTTCCATCGACAGTGACAGGATAGAGAAGAAAGACGGCATTTGCCCCACAGTATTCGCTTTCTTCTTTTGTGGTTTTGTTGACTATTTTGCAGGATTTGATGTCTTGGTTTGGCAAAAGGGTAATCTTACCGTTTTCCTTGCAAGGGAAGGTGATTGTAATATCCGAATCGGCGACAGTAAGCTTAAAGTAGGTTTCGGTGACATCATTGTCGGGAACATTGACACCGGTAAAGGTTGGCTTTCCGGTCAAGGTATATCTCGGAGAAGCCTTGAAACTGACGGAAAAGGAGTCCCCCTCCGTTGCTTCCGTATAGAGCTTATAGGTTGTTGAAATAGCATCCTGATTGACATAGGTGATCTTTCTTGTTCCTGTGAATTCGCCCTCTACTTTGATGGTGACGTTTCCGGTAATCGAATAAATAAACCTGTCACAGAGGTTATCAATGGAAAAGGAAGAAAAGTTTGCGGTCCATTCCCCATCTCCGATTCTGTACTTGACGCTCGTCACTTTATATCCGGCCTTACGGAGTAGCTTTCCGTAGAAGCGAGTATATTTCTGGCTTGCTTCCCAAGCGAGAAGGGAGACATATTGATTCTCTTCTAAGGTGACAGAATAACCCTTTTTATCATCGACCTGGTTATAACCTGTGGAAAGGTTAATCACAACATCTTCAGCCGGCCTTGTGAATTCAATGCTGAAGGAGGAAACATAGGACTCAGTGAAACTAGGGTGGTACCTTGTCTGATTGATTTCAATGTAGTAATAGGGGCAGTTCTCCTTGGTAAAGTCGCTTGCGACTTTGTTCACGGTAAGAGTGACTTTGCTCCCGTCCTCGAAAACATCTCCCTCCTTAAGGGAGACTTCCCCGAAAGTATCAGTGGAATAATTATTAATCTGACTGACCTTATGGCCTTTGATTACATCCTTTAAGGTAAGGGTGAGAACGACGTTTTTCTTCGGCCTAATGAAACTTGCCGTAGTGACGTTTCCGTCGTTTTGTATGTTCCCGATCGTGACCTCCTCGCTGACTAATGTGCCAAAGCCTTTTGTGTCATTGGTGACTGTCACCGTCACTAGGACAGTCTCTCCTTCCTCATATCTTCCGTCCACATGGTCAAGGGCAATAGTAGCTCCCTCTACCGAAGAGAAGGTCACCTCGTATTTTTCCTTGTCCGGAGTAGAAGAAGTAGACACAGAAGAAGGCAATGAGGAAGAAGAGTTTCCTCCCGATGTTGTGTCAGAGCCACCATCCTGCTTTTCCTTCCCGCAGCCTGCTAGGGCAAAGACAAAAGCGGTCAGCGACAATAAAACGGATTTCTTTTTTGTGTTCATTTTCAATGCTCCCCGATAAAACGAAGTATTTATAAAAAAACCTTTGATTCAACACAAGGAGAGACAAAAATAAACTTTATGGCAATTCGACAACAAAAGGACTAGAAACAATGATAATCAAACACTTTTATTGAAAATTGTTCAGGAATGGACAAAAATAAAGAAACCGCTTACCCTTTATCTAAACAGAAATGTTCTTAGATGTCCGACTTTTTGTTTTTTGGCAAAGCAAGAAAAATAAAGAAGGACGTAAACATTCTTCTTTCTGATAACGGAAAAGAGTCCCCCATGATGGAGGACTCTGGCCGGATTTTCTTTTAGGGAGCCGGCGGCGGTGGAGGAACCGGAGGAAGGCTAGCCTGGACAAAGGCAGTAGTCACCTTATTGGTCGCCGTATCCAGCCTTAGATAATAGGTTCCGTTTAGATCCGAGAATGCTAAGGCGTACTTGCCCTCATATTTGGTGATGTAATAGGAGGAAACCATAGCCCCGTCAATCTTGGCCGAATAGGAAATGATACCGTCGAAGGCAAAGACCACTGACTTATCATTGATGGTATAGGTGCCTTCAAACTTGGCAAAGTCGGAATAGGTAAGGACTCGCTGCCTTTCTGTCTTATTTCCGTCTTCATCCCTTTCCACGGTGCCTTTTTGACTATCGAAGGTATAGGTGGCATCACTTGTCGTGTAAAGGAGCTTTCCGTCTTTGATTTGCCGCTTTGTCGTGGTGAGTTTTGTTCCGTTCAGATAGAGGTCTTCGTTCTGGAAGTAGAGGGTGTTGTCCCCTTGACTATAGGTTCCCCAGGCGGAAAGAATGTTTTCGTCGTAGTACTTCAGTGACCTGATTTCCGCATACCCGTCACGGAAATAGATGAACGGGCTGACGTCTTCCTTATATTGGAAGGCCAGGACGGCTTTGGCGTTACCGTCAGTCCAGATGGTGTAGGACTTCTCAACGTCTCTGTCTAATCCGTCGTTGCTGCTATTGGCCCTGTCAAGCTTTAGTTTTCCGTCCTTGGTGAACTTGATGTTCTCGATTCCGTATTTCCCGTATGCGGAATAGGTTCCGACTAACGTGGAAAAGATTTCTTTCTTGACATAGCTCTTTGTCTGGCTGAAGAAAGTCCCGACCAGATTGTTCGTATAAATATTGTCCTTGCTTTCTTTGGTAGTGATTCCAAAGGTATAGTATCCGGTATTGGCATCTAGAATCGGAGTAAAGGCATAGGCATAATCTGCTCCGTCTTTTGTTACCTTCTCTGCAGTGAAAGTGAGGGAATCCGTGTAATTTGAAGAGTAGTCGCCATAGACCTTGTCTAAGACGGTCTTGCTGAACCTGTCATAGGTTTTTTCTCCGTCGGATAGAAGGTAGTAACCGGAATTGACATCCTTGATTTGTAAAGAATAGTTCTTTCCTTCTCCCACGAAGGAAAGGGAAGGAAACTTCTGACCATGGGTATAAGAGAGCTTCGCCTTTCCTTCTTTTCCGTTCATCTGGTAAGACAAGCCCTCTAAGACATTCAAAGAGAATAAGGAGGTATAGTCATGGTAGAAGAAAGAATCAAGGTAGTACCCTTTATACTTATCTTCGTTAATCGGATAGGAGACCTTTCCATCAAGATTCAGGCGGATGGATGAGTCTGCCTTATCCGGGGAGAGAATATACTTTTTTCCGCCTTCGCTAAAGAAGATGGATTTCCGCTTATTTTCGATGACATAGGAGAAATCCTTTATTTCTTTTCCGTTCCTTTTTACAATTGGCTCTTTCTCGTTTCCTGTGCTTTCATCCGTAACCTTGACAATCTCGAAGACAGAATCATCGATTGCGTATTTGCCGTAAAGCTGCCCGATTGTGTTAAGAGGATAGGTAACCCCCTTACCGTCAATGGTCAGGTCAAGATAATATTCTCCCCTTCTCCTGACATAGGTTTTTCCGTCTAACACTGTTTTTAGGGCGAGCCCCTTATCATCGACTATCGCTTCATAGGATCCGCTTGTCTCCCCAAAAAAGAAAATCTTTTTTTCCAGATCCAGAGAAGTCTGGATATTCTTTTCGCCATCAAAAAGAGAAAGACCGGAAAAGCCGCCGATATCGTAAACATAGGTATGGGAAGATGTGTCATCGGAAACGATATTATTTAGCCAGAAGGTTCCCTTGTCATTCCGGACAAGGAGTCCCTTTCCGTATCCGTAGTCGTCTACATCGTATTCCTCAAGGGCCTTATAGATCTTTCCGTTGAGGTTAACGAAGGAAGAGAGAAGGTACCAGTCCTGTTCTCCGGCGAAGACAATGCCGCTGTGATGGTTTGAAGGGAAAACACCTCTTTCCAAATCAAAGTGTCCATCAAAGGAAACATAGACATTGTACGTTGAACCATCGCCATAGCCGGAGTAGACTCCGGAGTACTCCTCGATGGAAGGCCTGAACGTGTTCCTTAGGCTGAAGCCTCCGTCATTTCCTTCTTTCTCAAGATGGAGAAGTCCGTCCGAGAAATTGACGTAGGCCTTATAGGAACTTCCGTCATTGAATTCCTTGCCGAAGGAGACGACGATGGTGTCATAGCTGACGCTTTCTTCCCCGTTTTTGTAGGAGAGGGAAAGAGTATCGATCGAGGTAGGGACTAAGGAAAGTCTATTGTCTCCTTCAAGGAGAAGACGTTCCTTGGATAGAGTCAGTGTCTCTCCTTTGGAATAATAGGTGCCAAGAAGATAGGAAAAGTCGTCTTCGCTAAACACAGGTGGTTTCTTTTCTTCGCTGGATGGGGTTAATGAAGAAGGAAGGGAAGAGGAAATAGGTAGCGAAGAAGAAGGCTTTGGGTTTGAACAGGAAGCAAGGGTGAGAAGGAAAAGAAGAAATCCAGTCTGTTTCTTTATTGCCATAGTGTGTTCTCCTTAGTTATTAGGTTAAGGATAATAAAAATAGCATGTTATGTCAATTTGAATGGATTAGAGCCCTGCTTTCCTTTTTGGATGTCCTTCTTTTAGGAAAGATTTTTTATTCCTGGATTCAAACCTGCAGGCATGCCTTTAGGCAACATCATTGTTAGTGGCAAAGGCATCGAAAAAAGGGACAAAGAAAACAGGATGACAAGAGAGACAGGAAGTGTTTCTCTTTGTCAGAACATTGTTTTTACTGACTTGTAAATCGAAATAAGAATGAAACCGCTACTCTTAAACGCAACCTACCTCACCTTAATTGCCACCGATAAAATCAAAATCAAGGAAAAGGCGGTTAAGGAAGAAAAGAGCGGAGAAGAATACTAAACAGATTTCAGTATCATCTGATATTTTCTTGAAAAAGGGGTTGAGGGTTTAGGCCGAAAGGTCTCTGTCCGATGCCCCTTTTCTCTGTTCCGGATTGAAACAATGAGAGTTCATTAGGGGATAAGAAGCCAAAAACTTCCACCATAAAAAATTCCTATCTTAAAACAGGTGACCTGATTAGAGACACCCCTTTGCCTAAATGTCTTCTTTTATTTGCAATACTGTTTCGCGTGTTCTTCTCTGGTTAAAGGAACAAAGTAAAAAGAGTAGTTTTTGTAGCCTATTTTCACTTCCAGTGCTGAGGAATACCTATCGTTTATTTTAAAATCATCCATTGAGTATTCTGTGTAGGGATAAATAAAGCACAAAGTATAATCGATTTCCTTATTCAGTTTTACTTCGAAAATATTGTAGCCGTTGACCGCTATGTTTTTCTTGTCGTCTGATTCTTTTGGCCTGTTTTTAGGAAGGCAGGAACTGTCTTCGACTACACAGCTGCTTGTCTTAGGCGGATCAATCCAGAAAAGAACCTGCTCCTTTTTCAAGACAAAGTCTGCAACAGAAGGAGTGATTCTTACTGTTGCATAAGCAACGTACTGTTGTCCATCATCATCAAAATCGATTTTCTCGTTTGTAATCTTTGCTATTTCGATACCTTTTGAATCTCCGGATATGTCAGATAATTTAACTTCCTTTTCAATTGAGATGCTTTCTCCGTAGAAAAAGAACCCTGAGGCAAGGCAGAACCTGTTTCTTGAATCACATCCTCTTAGTAAAGCGAAAGAAAGAGGCAACAATAAAATTTTTTTCTTTAAAACCATGCGGTGTCTCTCACAACCACAAAAGTTCCAAAGCCTTCATGAATCAGGCCCGATGAATAGCCATCAAAATCAATATAATCATCTCGTGTTATATCCCAGTTATTATCAATAACCATAAAATTTTTTCTTTCGGTGTAGGAAAAAATAAACCATCCGCTTTTCTTCCTATATGTCTGATATCCTTTGCAGACCAAAGAATGGCAGCTGTAGTTTCCTCTTGCCTGATTCCACCTAACAGGATATCCAAGATTGATATTCTTGACTACCTGTTGGCTTACGTTTTGATAATTGTAGATGGTCTTTGATTCATTGTACTCTGAAATGAACTTATCTAAGTTATTCTCTATGAAAATGGCTGTGTCATAAGGGTCTGCCTTGTTTGGATGTTCTTCTGGTGATGCACTGCCTATCAGAAAAGGCATAGCTATTACAAATGCCCTAATTCCTGCATTTTTCTGCGTCATTGCATCCTCCTTTTTTATATTATACTTATATAAAAAACATACGTAATAATATTTCTAAACTAGTTGAAGATTTCTATAACATATTGTATTTCTTTTATTTTTAGCACTTAAGTGAAATAGAGAAAAGGATTCAAGATTTGTTTATTTTCCATTTTAGCCTAAGTCAATATATATACGTTAAATCGAAGAAAGTGATCAAGGAATCAAATGACAAGGGATGTCTTTTATGGTTGAACTTGGAAATACGATTTGATAGAATCCTATGCCGTACAGACAGTTCGACGTTACCATCCTGTCTATAAACAAAACCAGGAACACAAAGACTACATTTTAATGCACTCTTTTGTCTCTGGAAGGAGTGCATTTTTTCATTCCTTCTTGGTAGAAACGGAGAAACAATTATGGAAGAGAGGGAAAAGAAGGGACTAAGAGAGAAGGTGAAGAACTATTTTTCCTGCTTTAAGCTCGATACGAGAAGTATTGCCTCTAATGCCATCATCGCGGCGAGGTATACAGCCTTGACCTATGCCTTTTTCTTCTGCTCGTACGGAAACGTCCAGGTCCGGATATCGGAATTCATGGTCCTGCTTGTCTTCTTCAATCCGAACTACATTTATGGCCTGACGATCGGCTGCGTGCTAAGCAATATCTATGCTCCGGCCATCTCAAGTTTCTGCTCCCCTCTCGATAGGGTCATCGGGGCTTCGGCATCCTTAGTCGCCCTGCTTCTTATCTCCCTTTGCCGACATAGGTTTATTGCCACCCTGTTTCCGGCGATAACAAACGGATTGCTCCTTGGCTGGGAATTTACGTTTCTGACTAATGCCGAAGGAACTGGTTCTGTTGTCCTTTTCTGGACGAATTTCGGCTTTGTCGCCTTAGGGGAGATTATCGCCGTTTCTATTCTTGGCTACTGGATTTTCTATTTCCTGGCAAAAAAGAACAAGTCTTTTCTGAAACTGATTGGAGCTAAGCAGAACAGGAATTTCCGTTGGTAGAGGGCTGCCCCCGTATTTTAAAGGCAATAGAATCGATAACCTGATTAAGTGGATTCGACTCTTCCCGTTGGAGAAGGGAAACAGGACGGAATAGGGAAAGCAGATGCAGGAGGCCTAGTCCAGAGCATTCACTTTAGGAGAAAACTTAGAAGAAGGAACGTCTGGACGAGTCATCGATGCTTTTCCTATTTATAAGGCCTCCTTTTTAGTCCGATTCCTGTCCTGTATCCATGTTTCTGCCTAACATGATTCTGATTTAGTAAGATAAATCGTGTTTATTGCTTCCTCTTTGGAAAACTGCTGCAAAAAGGATATACTTTTCTGGATATCATAAGGAGAACTAAGCATGTACGCAAAGAACGTCTGGCTAGATGCCGACAAAAAGAAGAAAGAAGAAATATTTTCCTTTGCCAAACAGTACAGGGACTTCCTTTCCGTCAGCAAGACGGAACGGGAAGCGACCAAGGAAGCAAAGAAGGAGGCAGAAGCAAAAGGCTTCCGCAGCCTTGACGAAGTAAAGACGATCCGCCCCGGAGATAGAATCTATGCGATTAATAAGGATAAGAACATCCTTGTTGCCGTCATCGGAAAGAAATCCATCGAGGAAGGAAGGAGAGTCCTAGGAGCCCATATCGACTCTCCGCGCCTTGACATCAAGCAGAACCCTCTCTATGAGAAAGGTGGCTTTGCCCTTCTTGACACGCATTATTATGGCGGAATCAAAAAATATCAGTATGTGACTATCCCTCTTGCCTTACATGGTGTTGTCTACAAAAAGGATGGGACATCCTTTGAGGTCAATATCGGGGAAGACGAAAATGATCCCGTCATCGGAATCACGGATCTTCTAATCCATCTCTCTGCCGACCAGAGGAAAAAGACGGCCGATAAGGTCATCGAAGGTGAGAAGAGGGACATTCTTGTCGGAAACATTCCATTAAACAAAGAAGAGAAAGAAGGATGCAAGGCCTATATCCTTGCTTTGCTTAAGGATAAATACGGAAGGGAAGAGGAAGACTTCCTTTCTGCCGAGCTTCATGCCCTTCCCGCCGGAAAGGCGAGAGACTTCGGACTTGACCGGAGCAGGATTGCCGGATATGGACATGATGATAAAGTCTGTGCCTATACTTCTCTCCGTGCTGTCCTTGATGCCGAGGAACAGGAATATACCAGTGTTGCCGTTCTTGTGGATAAGGAGGAAGTCGGATCTATCGGTGCAACCGGTGCCCAGTCTGCCTTTTTTGAGAACGTCATTGCCGAGCTTCTCTACCGGGAGGGGAAGGATTCCTCTCTTGCCCTTCGTCACGCCCTGACGAACACAAAGAGGCTATCAAGTGATGTCTCCTGCGCCGTCGATCCTCTTTATCCTGAGGCAAACGAACCGAACAATTCCTGCTACTTTTCCAAAGGTATTGTCTTCAATAAGTACACTGGTGCGAGAGGAAAGTCCGGATGCAACGATGCAAGGCCTGAATATCTTGCCTTCATCCGAAGAGTCATGGATGAAAACGGAATCCATTACCAGACCTCCGAAATCGGAAAGGTTGATCAGGGTGGAGGAGGAACAATCGCCTACATTCTCGGCAATCTGAATAGGTACGTCCTTGATGCCGGCGTTCCAGTTCTTTCTAGGCATTCGCCTAGGGAACTTGTCTCTAAGGCTGATGTCTACGAGGCCTACCTTGCTTATAAGGCGTTCTTAAAAGCGGAATAAAGAAAAAAGGGGACCCTCTTAATCCTCTGAGGGTGCCCTTTTCTGCTTTCGGTCTAAGACTGTGGAGAAAGAAGACTTATCCTAGGCTTGCTTTTGCCCCATGGCAATCGGAAGACCGGCTTTTTCCTTCTTCTTTTGGGAAACGAAGGATACCTTAGAAAGTTTCTTTTTCTTTTTCCTGGCTCTTTTGCTGTTTTTGTGTTCCTGGCTGGCCGACACTTTATCAAAATGAGAGAGGAGAAACGCTTCCTTGCTCTTTGGCAACAGCCAGAAAGTCAAGGGAAACCTATGGGAGAGGATCCTATTCTTTTCCTTGCGGGAAAGAGAATAAATCTTTGCTGCATTCCGCAAAGAAAAATAGGGATGGCGGAAGCCGTGGAGGCGATGTCCTTCTCCTTTATGGTGCCAGTCATAAAGATAATAGTCATGGAGGAGACATCCTCGCACAAGACTTTTTCTATCTACGGCAAGATTCTTTTCCTTGGCGTAGGAATAACTAAGCAAAGCCACTCTCAGACAATGGTCATAGAGGGAATAAAGCCCGTGGGCGGTATAATTCTTCCTGTTTTGGTATTCCGGGTTTTCGAGGATGCTATTTGCATAGGAGTGAAACTCTTCGTCAAGAATGATTTTCATGATTCCATTATAGGACAAAGGAAATCAGATTTTGTCTTAGGACTGGAAAATCTTATTCACCCATTCCGGATGGTCGACAAAGGGATTCCGGTTTGCCTGTTTTGAGGAGGCTGCAACTTCGTTTCGGTGTTTTTCCTGCTGGGAGACAGGGTCAAGGGTATTCCATTCCACTAACGTACTCACGCTGTCAGTCACATTGGTAAGAGGAGTGTTACGGGAGGCAAAATAGCAGGTCCACCTATAAAGGCAGATTCGGGCAACATCTCCTTTTACCGAGTCAATCGGCTCAAAATAACCGCTTGCTGTCTTTCCGTAAATAACCCCTTCATACGAAACGCTTTTTCCGTTTGGGCAGTCGGCATACTTTCTGTTCCCTCTGGTGCTGTTTACAATGTCATAGGTAGGACGGATATGCAGAATATCGGCGCCCGCACCTGTCTTTCCGTAGAGTCCACCGGAAAGTGACTGTGGCCAGACATGTTCCCGGTTCCAGCCTTCGGCTGGGTTTTTCTTTACACTTTTCTGTGTATAAAAATAAATCCTGTTTTCTTTATTGTTTGGATCCTCATCTGCATCCTGGAGAATATTGCTTAGAGTGTTTGTTCCTTTTCCGCTATATGTGTAGTAAGCCTTTGGTTTGATTAGATTGGTTAAAGCCACTCTCAATGTCCCGTTGCTTCCCCCAGTCCTGCTCTCCGTAATTGAGGAATAATATTTTGTGACATTTTCCGGATCTCCTCCAGGTGTTGGAGTAACGGAAGTTCCGTCCGCAGTCTTTCCGTTAAGGGAATAAAGGTAGGCATTCTTCCCGGTTTCCAGCTTCCCGTCATACCTTTGGACGGTTCCATAAATGACGACTTCGTCTTTCACTTTTACTTGGTTTGGATCGGTGAACTTTTCTCCATTAAAGGTGCGTCCTCGGTAGAAAATCAAATCTGTTTCTTCGGAGGTGATGGTAAAGGTAGCGTTTCCGAATTCGGTGCTGATTTCTTTTACGTGAGTGACCTTTCCATAAAAGTAATAGGCTTTTTCGGATTCTACTTTGTCCCCAAGCTTACTGGCAATACTGTAGGCGTCTTTACAGGAAAAAGGATTGTTGACGGTGCCTTTTGGATAGGAAACACTGCTGCTTTCTGAAGCAGAAGCGGATGAAAGGGAGGAATTCTCAATAGCAGATTCCGTGTTTTTTCCGGAACCTGAATTTGCAGAAGAGGGATTTTCAATGGGCCGGTCTGTTTTGCTAGGAACCCCTGGCCTTGACTCACTTGGACTAGAAGAGGAAGCAGACGACCCCCTGTCGCAGGCAGCTAAGGAGAAAAGGAGAAGAATGGATAACGGAAATAGTTTTGTCTTTTTCATTTGTTTTTTCCTATTTCAATCATACCCCTCTTTTTGTTTTCTTTCCACAATTTCGGATGGAAAGCTTAAATTCCATCTTTTCTTCTTTTTATGGCAAGGGAGTTCTTAAAACGAGGAGTTTCGTATAAGGACGTTTGTTGCCTAATTGCCATTCTCTCCCCTATTCTTATTCTCGCACCTCTGCCCTGACTTGAGAAACCAAGTCCCTTTCCCCCTTGCTTTTCTTGCAATTATTCTTTTGAAAAACTATAGTTATTCATCGGAACAAACGATTAAATCCTATGTTAAAAGCAGAATTAGGTAGTGAAAAGACATGGCCGGTCATCCTTCATCTTGCTTTGCCGGCCATGGTGGCACAGCTCGTATCCGTTCTTTACAATATCGTCGACCGGATCTATGTTTCAAATAGGCCGACAAACGGCCAGCAGGCCCTTGTCGGGATCGGAGTGGTCGCTCCAATAACAACCTTCATTTCTTCTTTCGCCTTTCTAGTCGGTCTTGGAGGGGCTCCTCTTCTTTCTATCGCCCTTGGCGAAAAAGACGAAAAAAGAGCAAAGAAGATCCTTTCTAATGCCTTATTGCTTCTTATCATCCTTTCCGCCCTTTTAAGGATTATTTTCTATAGTGTAAGGAAGCCTAGGCTTTATTGCTTTGGTGCAAGTGACATTTCCTATCCTTATGCAAAAGATTATATTGTCATCTATCTTCTAGGAACTTTCTTTTCCATCATTTCCTTCGGACTGAATCAGTTTCTGATTGCCCAGGGAGAGTCAAGGAAAGGCAGGCTCACGACCCTTTTGGCCTGTATCCTCAATGTCTGCCTTGATCCTCTCTTCAGGTATGTCTTCCATAGGGGAATCAAGGGGGCTGCCTTTGCCACCATCTGCTGTCAGTTCCTTTCTTTTGTCCTTGTCCTCGTCTTTCTCCGGAAGGGGTCGAAGATCAAGCTTTCCTTTGGCGGTTATGACATAAAAATCAGGTTGCACATTCTTAAACTTGGCTTCTCCCCTTTTATTATCAGGAGCACCGATAGTGTGATCGTTATCCTGCTCAATAGCAGGCTACAGAAGTTCGGAAACGGAAACGGCGATTTCTACATTGAAGTGTCAACCATCGTTCAGGCCTTCTTCTCTTTGATCACCGGTCCTCTTTTAGGAATCTCCTCTGGGACACAGCCTATCCTTGGATACAACTATGGTGCAAAGAGAATCGATTTAATCAAAAAGGCCGAACGTCAGCTCACCTTTTTCGCCTTAGGATTCTGTTCGGCCTGCTTTGCCCTCTCTTTTCTTCTTTCTAAGCCCTTTGCCACAGCCTTTGTCGGTCTTGGAAGCAAGGGAAATAACAGCGATGAAGTCATTCAGGCAAGCGTAAAGTTCATTACCTGGTATAGGATAGGAATCATTCCTCTTGCCTTCCAGTATGTGTACGTCGACGGACTGACTGGAAGGGGACAGGCAAAGTACTCTATCTGGCTTTCCCTTAACCGGAAACTCTTTGTCCTTGTTCCTCTTACTATCCTTCTTCCTTTCCTTAGCAAAGAGGCAAGCTATGCCTTTATGGCCGAACCGATTGCCGACATCTGCTCCGGGATAGTCTCTCTTGTCTTTTACTATATCGTCACTCCTAAGATATTCAGAAAGCGGCTTAGTGAGGCTCCTTCCTCTCTGACAAAGGAAAAGTAAGAAAGCCGGGAGATTCTTTCCCAGCCTTCCCTTCTTTACAAGATGCCAATTTCTAATTATAATTTTTCTGTCTGTTTCCAAAAGGAGTTCCCTGATGAAGAAAATCATTATTGCCTCTTCTTCTCTTCTTGTCCTAGTTTTTCTCGTTCTTGGCTGGCTTGCCTTTTGCGGTTACTCCTGGTCTTGGGGCCCCTTTTCCTCCTTGCACCGGGCCAAAGTCTCTAAACTGGATGGAAATGAGGTCTCTCTTAAGATAGAAAAACGGCAAACTATTCTTTCCGGAAAGAGAATCCTCTATTTAGGTTCTTCTGTCACCTACGGTGCTTCCTCCTTAGGAGAGTCTTTTGTCGAATTCATCGATCTACGTAACGGAACTTCTTCCTATAAGGAGGCAGTGAGCGGAACGACAAGGTCAGGAGATTCTTCCAATAGCTATGTTTCGCGTCTGAAGAAAGTGGACAGAAAGGAAAAGTTTGATCTTTTTGTCTGTCAGCTGTCCACCAATGATGCGACAAAGAAAGTAAGCCTTGGGGAAATAAAGGACGGGGGTTACGACATCCACAATGTCACCGGAGCCCTGCAGTATATTGTTTCCTATGCTAAAGAAGTCTTCCATTGTCCTATCATGGTCTTTTCGAATTCCTATTTTGAAAGCGAACGATACTCGGCTAGGGTGGAAAAGACGAAACAATTATCCAAGAAGATGGGCTTCTTCTTTATCGATAGGTATTCCGACGAGGAATTCAATTCGATTTCCGATGAACAGCGTAAGCTCTACAGGGCGGATAAGATTCACCCAACTAAAGCCGGCTATTATTATTGGTGGACCCCTTATAGGGAGAAGGCGAGGATGGATTACCTTTAGGAGAGAATAAAGATTTTCCTAGGGAGAAGACGGCTTTTTTGCCGTTTTCGGATAAAAGGATTACGTATAGAGACAATTTTCCATATAATAGGAAGCGAGGAAAAAAGAATGAAAATTGCAATTTCTGCCGAGAGTACCATTGATCTGCCTAAGGAACAGCTACAGCGTTTTGATATCCATACCGTCCCCTTTACCTTGATTAGGGGAGAGGATAGCGTGTTGGACGGGGAAATCTCTCCGGAGGACCTTTTCAAGTTCACTGACAGAACCGGTAAGCTTCCTAAGACGAGCGCCGTCAACGAACATCAGTATCGTGAGCATTTCAAGAAACTGAAAGAGGAAGGGTATGATGCAATCATTCATTTCTCCCTCTCTAGCGGTATCTCCTCTGCCTTCTCTAATGCAAGGAAGGTCAAGGAGGAATTCGATGATGTCTACGTCATTGATACCAAATCCCTCTCTACCGGCATTGCCCTTCTAGCCATCCAGGCAAGAAAGCTTGCCGATAAGGGCCTCTCTCCAAAAGAAATCTATGATATCTCTCTAGGCCGGGTGAAAAACGTGCAGGCTTCCTTCTCTTTGGAAAGTGTGAATTATCTCTATAAGGGAGGGCGTTGTTCAAGGCTTGCAAAACTAGGGGCCAATCTTCTTCATCTCAAGCCGGAAATCTATGTCCATACCGATACTGGGAAAAGGTCTGCCGGATCAAAATACCGGGGACCAAGGAGGAAGGTAGTCAGGCAATATGTCGAGGATACCTTGAATAAGTTCAATCATCCCGATCTCTCCCTTTGCTTTATCACTTATTCCACAGCCCCTGACGATGTTGTAGAGGCAGTAAAGGAACGGCTGAAGAAACGTGGGTTTAAGGAAATCATCCCTACCCATGCCGGAGGGACGATCTCCTGCCACTGCGGGCCTCACTGCCTTGGCATCCTTTATCTAAACGACGGGGAATAGGATTCCTCTCTTCCGATGAAAACAAAAATACAGCAGTGCAGTTCTGCCGCTGTATTTTTTTGAATAGGATTTCCTAAAAGACCTTAGGAGGACAGAAGGCTATTTAAGCTCAAAGCGCAGGATGTCGACCTTTCCTTTTCTTATCCGGAAGTGGATTTCCTCTTTGTCACCTCCGCTAAAAGGAATTTCAATCGGATGAAAGGAAGGAGAGCAGATTTTCCTTTTTCCTTTCCTTCCTTCTCCGTTGAAGACCTCTAGTTCCCCTTTTCCTCTGGCAAAAAGAACAAGGCGTTTTGTTAAAGAGAGATCAAAGTAGCGATAACCGACAACAGAGCCTTTCCGCAGTCTTGTAATGAACGCATAATCTTTGTCCGTGGTTAGACAGGGAATTCTCTTTTCCTGAGTATTGTTCCGATGAGGCATTCTCCCATTTGTGATATAGGTTGCATAAAAGGCCGGATAGACTCCCTTCCCTTTCAGAACTCCCTTATTCAATCCGCAGGAAGTCCTTTCCACCTGCGGTATGTTGCCCTCTTTGTCAAATTTGATTTCCTCGGCACAGGCAACCCGGGAGTAGTCGCTTCCATGGGTCTCTTTATGATAGAAGACATAGTATTTTCCGTTTATTTCCTCAATGCAGCCGTGGTTTGTTGCTGTATAGTTGAGGCGGTCTTTTTCCTTTCTTCCCTTATATCCCACGTCTCCGTTAGAGATAATGACGCCTCCGTAGGAGAAATCTCTGTCCGGATATTTGCTTCTTGCATAACAAAGCTCATGGTTGTTCCTTGAGGAATAGACAAAGTAGTACTCCCCATTGATTTTCCGGATGGAGGAACCTTCAAAGAATCCGTGTCCGTACCTGAAATGGTCTCCTTTTGGAATGATGGTCCTTTGTGTCTTAAAAGGTCCGTCTTTCCGATAGCAGTCCATGACTTCCTTCGGCGAAGAAGAGACAGTCAGCCTGTCGTTTTCCAGAGTGACGGTGTAGGCACCCCTGATTTTGTCGTTATAGGCCTTAATCTGCTTAGGAGAATGCTGGATAAACAGACTTTCGATTTTTCTTCCGATTGGCCGGATGATCTTAGGTAGGGAGGAAAAACAATAGTAGGTGCCGTAATAAAGACGGATTGTCCCTTCGTCATTGATGACTGCGGGGTCAAAGAGGATGTGGTCAAGAAACAGGGACCCGTCCTTGTTTCGGACATGGCCGTAGAATTCGAACTTCCCATCGGGAGTAGGACAGACGGCGACGGAGATAGGACCATCGTACCCTCCTTTTCCTTTCTCGCCGGCAAGGCAGTAGTAAAGGTAATACCGTCCATCGTTTCCTTTGACACAGTCCGGAGCGTACCTGTAGGGGCGGTTTGTCTTTTCCGAAAGCGGGTCTTGTCTGGCTAGGTAATTGATTCCTTTGCTTGTCCATGCGGAGAGATTATCTATCGGTGCGGAAAAGACTTCGTATCCTAGCCTGCAATAGGATTTCCCTCCCTCTTTGTCATGTGATCCGTAAAGGTAGACGCGGTCATCAAATACGTGTGCCTCCCCATCTGGAATATAGACTCTCTCCGGCGTAAACGGATTCCTTGCCTGTGCCATATCGGTTTCTCCTGTTCTTCCTATGATAGCATAGGTATTTCGGAAGAAAAAAAGAGGAGGAAATTTTTTATTTGAACAAGTGAAAAAAAATAGTCTGACCACAGAATCCATACGGGAAAACAGGGCAGATGATTTTTCTCTCTTTTCTTTTTGCTGAGGATTTTCTAAAATAGCAACAAGGTCCGAAGGGATACAGAAGCATGATTCATGTTGCCATTGTAGAAAACGATCCTAAGCAGGCTAAGCTCACCGCAGAGAGGTGCCGGAAATACGGTGAGGAAAACGGCCTTTCCTTTTCCGTCACCTCTTTTGAAAACGGGTACGACTTTCTCGAAGGGGAGATTTCCCGTTTCGATATTATCTTCATGGACATCGATAGGCCAGGGATCAATGGCAGGGAGACTTCCTTCAAAATCCGGGAAAAAGGAATCAAGGCTTCCCTGATTTTCGTCACCAACCTTCCTCAGTATGCAATCGAAGGATACAAGGTCCAGGCCCTCGACTTTATCCTGAAACCGATGACCTATGCCGATTTCTCCTTGGCGAGGAAGCGGGCGAGGCAGAATCTGGATGCGGAAAAGGATGAAGTCATCGCCCTTGAAATCCATGGCCGCTTTGAGAAATTCAAAAACAGTGATGTCCTCTACAGGGAAAGGATCCGACATGATGTCTACCTTCATCTTTCCGGGAAGGACACAATCAGTTTCCGCTCTTCCCTCCATCAGATTGAACCGATTCTAAATAAGAACGTCTACTTTAAGTGCAACTCGGGCTGCATTGTCAACTTAGGGAAGGTTAAGTCGATGGACGGAGACGTCCTTCTAAGGGAAAACGGTGACCGGATTTCCGTCTCCCGGTCCCGGAAGAAAGAGACAAAGAGGAAACTTGGCGAGTATTACTCGACCCATCGATTATGAACGAAGCGGGAATCTTAAAGATTGTCATTACCCTTGGCTATTCCTCTTTTTTCCTGGAAATCTTCTCCGCGAGGAGGATCGTCCTTCTTTTTGCAAAGAAAAGATCCTACTTCCCTCTCCGGCTAGGCGTATCCCTTCTTGTCTCTGTCCCTTGCTATTTCATTCCTTCTTTTTCCGTCGGCTCTTTTTCCTATGGCTACCTAGCCATTCTCTTGATTGTCTTTGCCTGCGGTCTTTTTCTCTACCAGGAAAAGCCAATCCTGATCTTCTATTCCTGCTTTGCCGCCTGGGGAATCCAGCATATCGCCTGGAATCTTCTTTCGATTTTCTTCAGTCTTATTCCTAACGTCTCAGGGTATACTAAAGGGGAAATCCTATCCTTGTATTATTGCGGATTTGTCTTTCTCTATGGTCTCTTCTTCCTCTGCTTTTATCTTCCGAAAGTGTCCTTTAAGTACAGTAAGCAGCATTTCTACTCTTTCTTTTTTGCTGCCATCAGGCTGCTTGCGACGAGGTTCCTCTCCCAGTCCGTGAAACAGTGGTATCCCGTTATCCGTGTCTATACCATCCTCGTCTCCTTCCTCTCCATGCTGATTAGGATTGCCTATCCCTATCTTTCTTCCCTCGTTGCCAAAGAAAAGACCTTGGCGAGGGAAAAGAAAAACCTGGAAAAGAGGCTCTCTCTGCAGGCAAGACAGCAGGAACTAAGCAAAGAGACCATCGATGTCGTCAACAGGAAGTTCCATGACAGGAAGAACCAGCTTCTTTCCTTGGAAAACAGCCCTCTTTCCCAGTCTAAGGAGATTGCCAAGGAAATTGAAAAAAACATCGATCTCTATAAGGACATTGCCAGAACCGGCAATGAGGCCCTTGACATCATCATTACCCAGAAGGCTCTCCTTTGCTCCTCGAAAGGGATCCGTTTCACCTATAGGATAGATGGGTCTTCCCTTTCCTTTAGGAGCAAGACCGACATTGTCTCCCTCTACGGAAACATTATCGATAATGCCATTGAGGCTTCCGAAAACGAAGAAGGGGAATACCGCCTGATTAAGCTGAAAACCTACCGGCAGAATGACTTCGTCCTGATCAGGGAAGAGAATTACTGCCATAAGAAAATCATCTTTTCGCCTCTTGGCCTTCCTCTCTCTTCCAAGAAGGATTCCATCAATCATGGATATGGGACCAGATCCATCCAGTACATCGTCCAGAACTACCATGGACAAGTGTCAAGGAAGCAGGAAAAAGATATCTTTTCCCTGTCCATCCTTATCCCTCTGCCTGGGGACAAAGAAGGAAAAAACGACTGATTGTGTCAGAAAAGAGACAAAAGAAGCCATTGAAATAAGCGCTTACATCGAAGAATGGTAATCTTTTCTCACACCGAAAGCCCTTTCTTCAGCAAGGGCATCGGAAGAAAGGAACAAACAAGATGAATCCTAGACTATTCCGTGGATTGACGGTTGTAAGCGCCTTTTTCCTAGCGGCAAGCATTTCGGCAAGCACCCTAAGGGAGAAGTACGCAATTCAGCTCGATCAGACCTTAGGGACTAAGTCAAGCGAGACTCGCTATGAAAAGCTTGATGAGAACGATCAGTCCGACCCTTGGAACTTCAAAGGGAAGTTCAAGACGGCAAAGGAAGCCGTCGAAGGCTACAAGGAGTACTCTATCCGTGAGGCTCAGGAAACCTTTGCCTTATTAAAAAACGAGGGAGAGGCCCTGCCGTTAGCGAAGAATGCCAAGATCACAAGGATGGGACTTCGTTCCTACGCCCCTGTGTATGGTAACTCCGGCGGCTCTATTCCGGACAAGAACATCATCGACAACGGAAACAAGATCTTCGAAGCCTTCAAGGCGAGAGGATTCGACCTGAATCCGGATAGGTTCTCGGCTTATGAAAACTACTTCAAGGACAAGGCCTGGGGCGGAAAAGGCTTCGGTGCCACACCGGCCGAATACAGTGACGTCACAGTCACCGATTCCGTTCCCGAACTTTCTCTGTCCGAACTTGCGTCCTTAAATCCGGACTTCAACAAGAGCTATGGGGAATACTCCGATGCCGCCGTTGTTGTCATCGGACGCCCTGGCGGAGAGTCGAAGACCTTTGACGTCGGTGCAAATCCGGAGACCACGACCGGAAACATCAGGGGCCTTTCCGACAAGGAAAAGGAAATCATCAAGGAGGCGGAAGACCATTTCGACAAGGTCATCGTCTTAGTTAACTCGACGACTACAAGGGAAATCGAGGAACTCAAGAACGATCCGAAGATTGATTCCATCCTTTGGATTGGCTATCCGGGTGCCTATGGCTTCCTAGCGGTTGCCGATGTGTTAAACGGAACTGTTTCTCCTAGCGCCTACTTAGGAGATATTTATGCGGCCAATAACAAGACCAATCCGGCAAGGCAGTCCTTTGGGAATATCCCATGGGCCAATGCGGATGAATTTGAGTCGGCTGAAAACGTTAACTCTTATCTTGTCGAGGCGGAAGGAATCTACCAGGGCTACCGCTACTATGAGACCCGTTACAACGACATCGTCAACGGAAGGTTTAATGCCTCTTCGGCAAAGGCGGGAACCTATACGACCTCTGATTCCAAGGTTGCCACGGTCGACGGAACATGGGAATACGGAAACGAGGTCACCTATCCCTTCGGCTATGGCTTAAGCTATACGAGCTTCGAAGAGACTCTCGACAAAGTCGAAATCGAAGGCGACAAGAAGTCTGCCCTTGTAACCGTTACGGTTAAGAACACCGGCAAGGTGAACGGCAAGAAGGCAATCCAGCTCTATGCCCAGGCTCCCTATACCGACTACGACAAGGCTAACGGAGTGGAAAAATCCGCCATTCAGCTTGTCGACTTTGAAAAGACTAAGGAACTAAAGCCTGGCGAATCCCAGACCATCACCCTTCATGTCGATAGGCAGAACATTGCCTCCTACGACTACAAGAAAGCTAAGACCTGGATTCTTGACGCCGGAGAGTACTCTTTCGCCATCGGCGACAACTCCCATGATGCCCTGAATAATATTCTTGCCAAACAGGGGAAGACGACGGCGGATGGCAGGGACTACAACGGAAACAAAGACAAAGTCTACAATTGGACCTGGACGGAATTCGACTCAGCGACCTTTGCCTATTCCGAGACCGGAAAGGAAATTACGAACCAGTTATCCGAAGGCGACTATTCGATGGATTTTAATTCCTTTAGGCCGAATACGGTTACCTATAGGTCACGTGCGGATTTCAATGGCACCTTCCCGAAATCCTATGAAGGTCTTTCCGCAACGGGCCGGCTTAAGGAACTTCTGAAAAACGATTTTATCGCTTTGAAGACGGACGAAGACACATCCGAGGTGAAATTCGGCGACACTTCCTCTTCTCTTACTCTCGCTGATTTAAAGGGTGCTGATTTCGACGACCCCCGTTTTGATGAACTGGCCAACAAAGTCTCTGTCGAGGAATTCCTCGACTTTGCCGCCAATGCCTTCCACAACATCCAGAAGATCGACTCGGTCGGATATGCCGGCAATAAGGCCGATGACGGCCCTGGAGGCAGTGACACCAACTACCTCGATTCCGGTTCTTATCAGGGTGTCGCTTTCACCGACACGGACGAAGCCAAGGTTGGCGAAAATAAGTATATCGGAACCCGTACTGCCCCTACTCCGCAGAATCTTGCCTATTCCTTCAACAAGGAACTCGCCTATGAAAACGGAGAAATCATCATCGGAGAGACCTCTCTCATCCTTAACCTTCCGATTATCATCGGTCCTGGCGGAAACTTACACCGCCATGGATACAACGGACGCGGAGGAGAATACTACTCTGAAGATCCTGTCCTTTCCGGATATATCGGCTCTGCCGTTGTCCAGGGTGCTCAGGAGAAAGGATGTCTTGTCAACATCAAACATGCCGCCTTCAACGATCAGGAACGCAATCGCTCTGGTATCGCCGTCTTCAGGAACGAACAGAAGGCACGTGAACTCGAGCTTCGTAACCTCAATGCCAGGTTTACTGCCAAAGGCAAACCGGCTAGTTTCTATAATGATGAAAGTAAGAAGGATACCTATAAGGTAGGCGCACTTGGGGTCAGGACTTCCTATAACCGTATCGGCGCAACTGCCTCTAGTGCCAACTATGCTGTCCAACAGACAATCAGGCGTGATGAATGGGGATTCAAGGGTTATTCCGTTACCGACTTCACCGGCGTCTCCCTTAAGGCAGCTCCGAAGGAATCCCTCCTTGCCGGAACCTGTGCCTTCTGCGGATTTGGAAAACCCTCCCTTGACTATTGGAATGCCGAGTCTCTCACGAAGGACAAAGCCAGGGCAAATGCCATCCACACGAACATCAAGTACATCCTCTATTCTCTTGCTAACTCCAATGCCTTAAACGGAGTCAATTCCAATTACCGTGCCTACACGGTCAAACTTAACACTTGGTGGAGAACGGCTTACAAGAGTGCCATCATCACCACGGCCATCCTAACTGGCGGATTTGCCCTTTGTACCTTGATTCTCCCCTTTGTCAAAAAGAAGGAGGAAAAAGTAAATGCTTAACAAAATCAAATCGAAGCTGACTCTTCGCAACATTCTTCTTCTCTCTTCCTTAGTCGTTGCCTTAATCGGTTGGATTATCTATCTTGTCGTCGCCACGACCGGCTACTTTGTCGGCAAGGCACCAGATGCTGCTGTTGTCACCCTTACCATCTTCTACTTCCTTGGCGTCCTTGCCTTCATTGCCTTCGATGACCGGCTTGAAAAATTCGATACGCTTTTCTTCTTTGCCTTGGCCGCCTTCCTTATCCTAGCCTTTGTCTTCTTTGTCCTCGATAAGGAAGAGGTTGTCGGAGAAAGGCTTATCCCAGTCAACCATCCTCAGAAACAGATTGATGCGGCGGTGACTTCGATTGTCGGCATCATCTTCTACCTCATCAGCTTTATCCTCTTTGCCGTCTCTTCCTTCTTTTCCAGCAAGAAGAAAGAAAAAACACAAGCCATTTCCGAGTAAACGGTGGTAAGTGGCAGCGGCCGATTGGCCGCTGCCATTTTCTTTTTGGAAAACAATAAAAGCTTGAAAAAGGATGGCTGAATAAATTGAGGGAGTTGTATAGGAATAGACAATCTTCTATAATACAAACATGAAAACGAAGCCATTGGTTATTGCCTTATTTTCTCTCTTCTTAGTAGGCTGCTCCTCTTCGCCGAAATACTTAGATAAGCCTAAGGATACGGATTTATCTTTTTGGATCACCGAGAAAGTAGATGATACTTCTTTTCAGGATTGTACGTTTATCCCCGGAGGTTTTGGAGTAGATGTCTATCTGGACTCCCGCTACAAGCCTCTTTCCGTCAATGGGCAGGTTTCTCTTCCTTCGATTTATGTTACGTATCATGTAACGAAATATCCCGATTATTCGGACAAGGATTCCTGTGTCACCCGTATTGAAATCACTGACCCCTTGATTGATGTGTATGGACTAACGAGGAAATCAAATCTGGATGATGTCTCGGTAAAAAGGAAAAGCCTTGGCTTTGAAGAAAAGGATAATTCCTTTCGGAAAAATAACTGTTCCTTCGCTTTTTCTTCCGATGGCATTTTGATTAATGCCTACGTTTCTAATCGAAACCATATTTCGTTCTGAACAATTCCTGCTTGATTCTCCTTTGTCTTTTCTTTCCATCGGTGCCTTGTTCCTCTTTGGACTTCTTTCCTTTCATTCCCTTCGCTTTGTCCTTTGCCCTAAAGACAGAAGCAGACAAATAGAGGAAGCCAAGCGGAAGTAAGGCTGCTTACTCATAGCAGAAAAGAAAAACCATAGGCCTTTCTCTGCCCATGGTTTACTCTTTTTTAAATGACTTGTCGCATAGCCATTCAAAGGCCTAAGGATGTAAGTCTACTTTTTTCTTTCCTTCAAGAACAGGGATTGCGATTGTTTTGATTCCGTACTTTGATTTGGCGACAACCTCAATTACTCCGTTTTCAATTGCCGGCCTGATGATGGCCAGGGCTTTTCCGTAATAGGCATTCGTCTTCTTATCTAAATAGCTTCCCTTATAATAGGGACAGCTGTTACCAAGGCCAAGCAGTTTTCCGTTTTTGACGGAAACAATTTCGATTCCCTCATTGCAAAGCGGCTTTACTTTCCCTTCTTCATCGGTAAACCAAAGCTTTAGATAGCATAAGTCAGTCGAAAGGATACTCTTTTTTTCCGGAAGAAGGGAAAGGGTAGTCCTTTCTTTCGATGGAGAAAGCTGGCTTATCCCGATGACCTTATGGTTTTTATCATACGCCAGAGCCTTTAACACACCTGGCTGATAACGAAATTTCACCCTATAGGAACCGTCAACGTTTCTGCCCTTCTTTTTTCTCCAGATCAGTCTGTCGTTAAGGTACAGTTCGACATAGTCCGCCTGAGTGTAGACTTCGGCGACCGTCTTCTTCCCTTCGTATCCAGGAAAATCATAGGCATCAAGGGCCCAGGAGAATTTCCAGCTCGAGGGGGAATGGCCAAGGGCATAGTCTTTCGGAGAGACGCAGGCTAAGGAAATGACCTGCTGACGGAAGGCAGTCCGGGTATAGCCCCTCTCTGCATTTTCCTCTCCTAAGATATCAATCCGTCCTGATCCGGCCAAAAGCCACCCCTCCTTATCATCATAAATGGACTTATCTTCTGCGGCGACCCAGCTTCCTACTCCCGCTTCTCCGATATAGTCCCATCCTGACCAGACAAAATCGCCGATTAGACGCGGATTATCCTGTGCAAGGGCATAGAACTTCCCGGAATCGGCACAGAAAGTCTCGCTTCCTACAATAAACCGGTGCGGATATTTCTTTAGGTCGTGTTTATAGCGCTTGATGCCGTAATTGTATCCGGCCACGTCAAGCTTAGAAAACGCTCCTTTTGTCTTTCTGTCGCAGATAGGAAGAGTCGCCCCGGTCTTCCTGAAGTCAGCGCCAAGGATCCCGGCCAGCTTATTGAAGAACTCACTTCCCACCGACTTCTTTTTCTTTGTCGGTTTTTTCTTTGCGTCCTTCTCGGCTTTTTTGTCGGAATAGACGCCAAATCCCATACTAAAGAGGGCGTTAAAGAAGATATTGACCCCGCAGGTGCAAGGACGGGTGTCGTCTAAGGAATGGAGATACTTGGTCCTTATGTCGACAAACTCGATTCCTTTTTTCTGGGAAGTCTCCGCGACTTCGTTTCCTTCGGAATAGAGGATTACGGAAGGATGGTTATAGTCTTTGTCCACCCTGTCCTTGAGATCTTTCTGATAGTATTCGAGCCCATAGGAGGCATAGTCGTATTTCGTCTTATGGATATACCAGCAATCGGCATATTCGTCCCTGACAAGAAGACCGTTTCTGTCGCAGGCGTCAAGCCTAGACTGAGAAATTGGATTATGGGCACTGCGGATGGCGTTATATCCCGCCTGCTTTAGGATTTTCACCTTTCTTTCGCTTGCGTAGTCATTATCGACAGCGCCAAGGAGTCCGTTGTCGTGATGGATGCATCCCCCATAGAGAATCACTCTCTCCCCATTGAGGAGGAGACCTTTACTCTCATCGAGACGGATCTGGCGGACTCCAAAGAAAGTGGATGCCCTGTCCTTCCCAAAGACTACTTTTGCCTGATAAAGATAGGGATTGCTTCCGCTCCAGAGATGAGGATTCCCAATCATGATTTCTTCCTTTAAGGCAGAGGAATCGGTGAACTCCTTATGGTAGATTTCCTGATTTCCTTCGTCAAGGACGGAAATATATCCACTGCCTTTTTCGGAGAAGGAGGCGGATAAAAGGATGAGCCCTTTCTTGTAGTCAAGGGTCTTAACCTTCAGTGTCCGGGGAACGACATGTCCTTTCGGCAGGACAAAGAGATGGACAGGCCGGTAGATCCCGGAACCGGTATACCAACGGGAATTAGGCTGATGGGAATTGTCGGCAATGACTTCGATATGGTTGTCTCCGTCTTTTACGAATTCCGTGGCATCGAAAAGAAAGTCCGAATACCCATAAGGACGATAATAGGCTTCCTTTCCGTTAAGGAAGATTCTTCCTTCCCTATAGATACCCTCGAATTCGAAAAACACTTTCTCTCCCTCCTTCAGGGAAAGGGAGAAGTCTTTTTCGTAATGGTATTTGCCTCCTTCGAAGTAGGAAATATTCACTCCTCCGGGGTTACTGATGTCCCGCTTCTCCCCAATCCTTGCATCATGGGGAAGAGTAACAGAGATTTTATTCTTCTCATTACCTTCTTTAAAGAAAAACCATCCATCATTAAAAAACATAGTCCACCTCCGAACAGTAAGAATTATATCCATTAAAGTAAGCGCATACAGAGAGATGTCATATTCTGTTGCTTTTCTGGCAGGAATTGAAGACTCAAACATATAGAGAGGAAAAACGGAAAACGATTATGCATTTCTCTTACCATCCCGTTTATCCTTATATCCTAATCCGCCCATGGTAAGTATGTGGCTATGTCAACAGATTGGGTGGCAACCGGTTTAGGAAGGATAAACGAAGCCTTGCAAGCTTTAAATAAGCAGGAACCGTTTTAAACAAAGGAGGATAGTAGAATGCCAGTTTAATTTTCCTATTTCAAAAACTTGAAGAAGAAGCGGAACGCTATACGAAGAAATACAGTAACAAGAACCTTTTTCAGGACTTCTAAGACTTTGTTCCTGATAAGGTCCTTTACGAAGGGGAAGACAAGCGGGTAACGTTCTCTCCACTTGCAGGGCGTTATGACAAAAGCTTCCAGTCTGACCTCCGTGGGAAGCAATATAAACCTAGCCCTTTTCTAGAGGAGAGGCCAAAGAATTGATTTTTTTGGAAATACTTTTACAAGGATGGCGAAGTCCGCTATGTTCGGAGCTATAACGTGACGGATAGTGATAGAGGGGTATGGATACGCACCATCAATCTGATTCTTCTAAATGGGTATGCTTATTTTGATAAAAACGAAAATCACGCTACTTTTAGTGGTATGCATCCTTTAGAAGAAAAACAAAGACTGCCTATGGTTCTTTTTATTTTATGTATCGCAAAGGCCATCCTTGACTTTAATGAACTAGGAATTTCTTACTACAAAGAATATCTTATCCAGAAGGATTATTCCTCATTTGATTTGTATACAAAGGACGCATAGATGGACAATCACTCATATCAAACAAAGCATGGCAGAGGGTATGATATCGATTATGAAGATTCGGAATTTATGAAGCGTCCTCAGCCGATAGGGTTTCTGGCATTTGATGATTTTAACAAATAGGAGGATAAACACTAGGATTCCAAACGGCAGTAGACCTCCAGTCTCCTGAGGTTTTTCCCTGAGAGGAAGATCTTTCCGTAGAAGAACGACATGTGTTCTGCAAATGACAGTCCAAGTCCCTTCTCCCTGTGGAACCCCTTCTCCGATAGCCAAGCTGTGCTCTCTTGCGGTGGATCCGGAGATGGACTGCAAACCTCCGCTTTACCTAGGTGCACAGCCGGTTGATAGGGCTGAGCAGCCCATGGGCCTCCTAATCCTTCGAGTTGACGTTCGCCTACAGAAGCTGCCTGGAAAGCCCCACTTTTCCCTTCCCCTGCGCTCCGACATCGGCGCGTTTATGTACGTGTTGTCAACCCACATATCCCCGGAAAGGGCCTTGTTTCCGGCGTTTTCGGGGATTCTCTATGGCAGCGCGGCCTGCAGGGAGACGTGCGCCTTCTGTGCCGCCTGTCTTAGGGTCGTGCCATCGGAGAGCATGGACAGCAGGGCACGGATCTGAGACGGCTTCGGCTTGGAGGAGGACAGGACCGTCCCCGTTCTGTCCGGGAACGTCTTTCCGCAGCCGCGGCAAATCCATCTATGGTCTATGGTTTCCGTGCCTCTTCAGGCGATGGCTCTGGAAGTGGGACATTCGGCAAAAAATCGGCGCGACCTCTTTCTAAGGTCGAAGACGTGTTTGCAAAAAGACATACGGATGTTCCTTTCCGGAAGTTCCAGAACCGGCCACAGGGGAAGTTGCTATATCAACCTGTGCCCGGCCTCGGAACTCCACTGATATAGCACGGAAATTATGCCGCGTCCTTTAATCAGGAACACTATTGTTTATCCTTTTTTTAATAAATTGAAACTTAGTGAAGGCAAAAGTAATCATTTGCCTTTACATAAAAGAGATGCCTATAATGAATGGGAGGTCGGATAAATTATGACATTAACAAAGGAATTGATTAGAGAGTATTTAAAATCGATGGGAGTTAATCTTTTATCCGTAGAGAAAATAAGATCTTCAAAATACTATTTCTATATCAGTATTTATAAAGAACATTATTTACTTAACGAGAAAAGAAGAATTAATGAATTTCCTAAGCTATTAGAAGTATTAAGTAGATTTTATGAAGCAGAAGAAGTACCTTCATTTGTTGAAGACTGTATTTGCTTTAAGGTTAAGAAAGAAAGCAAACATGAAATGTTAGATTTAAATATCAAAAGAGAAATCATCAAAAAGATTGTCGATATGGGTTTTATTTTAAATGTATCTTCCATATATGATGATGGTGAAAAATTAATTGTTGGTGGTAATCTTGTTATCTATTCAGATGTCTATAACCATAGAGACAAATTAATAGAGAGATTAAAAGAATTTAAAGCCTATATCCAAAGCTTAGGATATGAATATTACAATCCATGGTATAGACCTTATGCTTCTGAATTTGTAATAACTTATAAACAATAACTTTCCTTAATATGAAAATTAATCAGTGAATAACGATTTTTCTTGACTTTTGTCAAAGACAACCATGTGTTTGCCGTCAAGTTATATTTTAAATTTTGAACTTTGGCTTGCACTGGGGACCTGATAAATCCCTTATTTACAGGCTTTTTTTAGCGAAGACCTTTCAAAATCTGATCACTTTATGCGTCAGGATTGCCATCGAAGGAATTTCTTCGTTTTCTCATCCTTCTTAATCCCGCGGTTTGCGTAGATGAGCCGAAAAAGGCTGAGCCAGTCCTGAAGATCGTCTCTGTCATATGCAGGATGCTATCCCATGAATCTCTTCAGGTTCCGGTGGACTGCTTTTATCGTCTCCCTCGGATTTTCATGGTCTGAAAGGTTTCTTGTCTCCTTCGCTGTGTGCACTTCTTCCCTTAGCCCGAAGGCCTCCGCCAGTGTTCTCTCCGTCATGGACAAGGAAAGAGCCGCGGCCTATGTGCCCTTGGAATGCCTTTAGGATTCTTGCACGTGATGGCTTTGCCTTTCCCTAGAGAGCAAGGGAGACATCGGACACGTCCATTGAGGTCGCCATACAGATCCTGTTCCGCGAAAACCTTCCGTACGCTTCCCGTCCCGTTTTTATAAAAGCCCGATTTCTTGAAATTGGTCCCTCCGCATCGGTGGTAGCATTCAATCGGAAGGGCGTTGACAAGGCTGTGCTCGGTCTTCGAAGGCTTTCTGTGCCTGGCAACGTACCATTCGAGTTTCGTGTCATCGTAAAAAGACTCCAAATCCGAAAGGCTTGCTTTGGAAAAGCCGTCACTGTCGTTATTGTTTTTCCTATGTGGTGGTTCGGAATTCGGCGGGTCAGCAAGACGGAACCACCACAGTCCTTGGCATCTTGCTGACCCGTCGAAGGTTTGGTCATCGCTGACCAGGGATAATTGTATTGCAAGACCCTATCTGCCAGGTCATCTGGGCAAACCAAGGTTCCTGTTTTTAATGGTTTTGCTTTTCAACCTGTCATGGCTTATCTTTGCCTATGCTATAATCAGGCCATGATTAAAATTGCCATCGTTGAAGATCAGGAAAAATGGATTAAGCTGATTTCCGCTTTTCTTGAACGCTATAAAAAAGAAACCGGTGCGGCTTTCTCTACCGTTTTCTTTGCTGATGGTTCTAAGTTTATTTCTTCTTTTAAAGGGGATTATCAGCTCGTCTTTATGGACGTGGCAAGGCCGGTAAGGGATGGGATAAAAGCATCAAAGGAATTACGGAAAATCGACAAGGATGTCTGCCTCGTCTTTTTGACCGAAAGGGCCCAGTATGCCGTCGAAGGCTACGAAGTCAATGCCTACGACTTCCTAATCAAGCCAATGGAATATGATCTCTTTAAGGTGAAGAGGAACAAATTCCTATCCCATATCCAAAGCGGGAAGGATGACTTCCTTCTTGTAAACGGTAAGAACGGAATCCATAAAATCAAGGTATCCGAAATCCACTATGTGGAAAGCAGGAAGCATTACATCTACTTTCACTGCGAGGAAGAGACCTATCGTAGGCGTGGGTCGCTTGATTCTCTGAAAAAAGTCCTTAAGGAAAACGGCTTTTCCGACATCAACCGCTCCTTAGTGGTAAACCTTGCCTTTGTGGATAACTATTCCCCGACAGAAGTCGTCGTCTGTAAGGAAACTCTTCCCTTAAGCCGGATCTATAAGGCCGCCTTCCTCAATGATTTGACGAAGTATTTCGGGAACAGGCAATGAGCGTGAGCGAGGTCTTCTCCATCCATTCCTATCACGGATATATTCTGCAGCTTCTTTTAGCGGAGCTTCTTTTCGTTGGATTTTATAAGCGGAGAGGTTTTTTTCTTTTCCGTGCCATTGGGGCTTTAATCTGCTATGTCTTGTTTTCAATTGTCCTAACCAATCTTCTTAACTTCTGGGTGACCGGACTAGCCTCTCTTACGATTTTCCTGATTTCTTATCTTTGCCTTCTCTTCTGCTTTGAGAACAAACCGAAGGATCTTCTCTTTTTCTGCGTAGGTGCCCAGCTGATTCAGAATCTTTCCCATAACATCGAAAACCTGATTTACCTTCCTCTTGCCTCTTTTATTCCGGAAATCGGGGACTTCTTTCTCTCCGTCGTGGTTAGGATCATTGTCTATAGCCTATGTTTCCTCATCATTAAGAAAAAGGCGGATAGGGAGAAAGGCGTATCTTTGTCAAGTGGAGGCGTCTTCCCTATCGCCATCTCTTCGGCCCTTTTCTGCTATTTCGTCCAATTCCTTCTCCAGGTTTATCAGATTGATACCCTTTGGGTTACCCGCCTTCCTTTGGTCTTTTCCGACATTATCGCTCTCCTTTTACAGTTCGGGCTTTTGGGGTATAAGAACAAAAGGGATGAAAATGCCTCTTTGGAAAAACTGATCAGCCAATCGGACGACTACTACCGGATTGTGAAGGAAAACACGGATATCCTGAATAGGAAGGCCCATGACTTAAAGCACTTCATCCATGACTTTCGCAGGAACAGAAATCTCAGTGACGAAGAACTTAAGGATCTTCAGGATACTTTGGAAAAGTACGAAAGCAGCCCAAGGACCGGAAACAAATCCTTGGACAGGGTTCTAAGCGAGAAATCCTATCTGTGCCATAAGAAACAGATTCCCTTCTATATCAGGGCCAAGGATAATCTTCTTCCTTTTGTCAGACCTGGGGACAGGACATCCCTATTCGGAAACCTCCTTTCCAATGCCATCGAATGCGAGGAAAAAATCCAGGATGCCTCTAAGCGGTTCATCCTCCTGAAGATAGCAAAGAAAGGGCAGATTGTTTCTGTCCATGTGGAGAACTACTGTGACAGGGAGGTCAGATTTAAAAACGGACTGCCTAGGTCGACTAAGGGTGACGAGAACTTCCATGGCTTTGGAACAAAAAGCATTGCCTATATTGTCAAAAAATACGACGGAAACCTGCGTTTTTCGAAAGAAAACGATATTTATAGCGCTGATATCATCATTCCTTATCCGAAAGAGAGAAAGGAGAAATAGTGACAATTCTTGCCTAAAACAATTCTGTTTTTGCCAATCCCTTATTTCCTGTAACGGCTTACATTATGCTTTTGATAGTGCCAGGAGGGCAATCTCGAGTAGTCCTCTGACGGCAACAAGGAGAAACTTATGAAAAAAATCGGTAAAAACGGTTTATGGCGGTCAATTCTGTCTGTTTCCGGAATCGTCCTTTCTATCGCGGTAGGCGGTATCGCTGTCACAAAGGAATGGTCCGGATACATCAACAAATTCCTCAATATCAGTAATACGAAAGTCGTCGACGGAGATGCAAACGAAGATCCGATTCATTATAAGAGCGATTACTCCAACTATAAGGACGTCAGGAACAATGCCCGCTCGATTGCCAAGCAGGTCGAGGCAGAAGGCGCCGTCTTAAGGCAGAACGAGAATGAGGCTCTTCCTCTTGCTGAGAAGTCCAAGGTCACGTTCTTCAGCTACAGCCAGGTTGACCTTGCCTTAGGCGGAACGGGAAGCGGAGGCGTTTCCTCTTCTGCTGAGCGGAAGTACGATTTAAAGAAGGCATGTGAAGGGAAGATTGACAGGAATCCTGTCGTTTATGATTTCTATCAGAAAAACTACGATGCGAAAAGAGGATTCATTGAGAAGAACGGCTGGACAGGAAAAACCCTGAACTTCCGTGTTGTCAACGGAATCAACGAAATCAACGCCAGCGAGTTTACCAAAACAGAGACCGATTCGTTCAATGACTACTCCGATGCCGCCGTCTTCGTCCTTACCCGTATTGGCGGGGAAGGAACCGATCTGACCGCTGACTATCTTTCCCTCAACGAGGATGAGAAGTCTATCCTCGAGACAAGGAAGAGAGGTCCGTTCAAAAAGCGGATTGTCTTAGTCAACACGTTCAATACTCCGGAACTTGGTTTCCTTAAGGAATACAACATCGATGCCTGTCTCTATATCGGTGGCCCGGGCGAAGTCGGCCTTGATGCCGTTACCGACATCCTTGTCGGAAAGACAAGTCCAAGCGGACACCTTGCCGATACCTATGTCGCCGATGTCGAAAGCGCACCGGCCAGGGAGAACTTCGGTGACTTCACCTTCACCAATAAGGATGACATCGTCAATCCGGACTCCCGGAAATATCTTGTCTACCAGGAAGGCATCTATGTCGGATACCGCTATTATGAGACCCGCTATGAGGATACCGTCCTAGGAAAAGGCAATGCCATTTCCACGAAAGGGGCCAAGGCCTCCACAAACGGATGGAACTATTCGCAGGAGGTTCTTTTCCCCTTCGGATATGGCCTATCCTATGCGAACTTCGAGCAGACCCTGAACAATTTCACTGTCGACTGGACAGACAAGAAGGCAACGGCGACTGTCACTGTCAAGAACACTTCCAAGAAGTACGCCGGAAAGGATGTTGTCGAACTCTATGCCCAGACACCTTATACTGAGGGCGGAATCGAAAAGAGCGCCATTCAGCTTTGCTCTTTTGTCAAGACTGACAGGATTCAGCCCGGTGAATCGCAGACCCTTACTTTCGATGTCTCCTTAAGTGATATCGCTAGCTATGACTACAAGAACAGCAAGACCTATGTTTTAGAGCAGGGTGACTATTACTTTGCCATCGGAAACGGTGCACATGAGGCACTGAATAACATTCTTGAAAGTAAGGCAACCGTTGAACAGAAATCAAGAATGGATGCTAAGGGCGATGAAAGCAAGGCAAAGAAGGTAACGAAGACAAGTTTCGATAAGGACGAATACCGGTTAAGCGGAACAAAGACCAGCATTACGAATCAGTTTGATTCCACTGATCTGAACTACTATACTTCCGGAACCGATCAGCAGGTCACCTATCTCTCCCGCAGCGATTATGATTCGACCTATCCTCAGCCGATTACCCTTTCTGCAACCGATAAAAGGAAAGAAGAAATCGCATCCTACTACTCTAGCGCCAACGACGGCTCTACTTCCCCTTCCGCCTATGAGAAGGGAAGCAGTGATACTTCCTCGATTACGACCGGTGCCGAAAAGAAATACACGCTCGCGAGGATGATTGGAGCCGACTATGACGATGAAAACTGGGATAAGCTCTTAGACCAGCTCACCATCGAAGATTATTATTCTTCTACTGCCCAAGGCCGAAACAAGCTTGAATCGGTCGGTTTAAATGCCACGACCGCCGTGGACGGTCCTGCCGCCTGGACGAAATCCAATTACATCGAAGACTATAAGAACCAATATGATGCCGAGAAGGTGAAGAAGACGGATGAACTGATGGTTTCCTATCCAACCGAGACCATCATCGCCGGAACATGGAATGCTGAGCTGACCAAAAAGGTCGGACTCTCCTTCGGCGAAGAAGGACTCTGGGGTGGAGGAGTCGGCTGGTATGGACCTGCAGCGAATACCCATCGTACTGCATGTGGAGGCCGGAACTTCGAATATTATTCCGAAGACGGATATCTCGCCGGAAAGCTTTGCGAAAGGGAAGTCAAGGGAGCAAGGGAAAAGGGAACGATTCCCTATCTCAAACATTTCTTCCTCAACGATCAGGAAACTAACCGTATCGGTGTCTGCACCTTCTCTAACGAGCAGGCTATCCGGGAAGTCTATCTCCGTGCCTTCCAATATGCCTTCGAGACGACAGGAGAAGACGATAAGTCCTGCTCTGCCGTCATGGGCGGATTCAACCGTCTCGGCCTTGTCTGGACCGGACATTCTTCCAGTCTATGGAAGAACGTCAGGGAAAAGGAATGGGGCTTTAAGGGCAATGTCACGACCGACTTCGGTCAGAAGCAGGGTTCGTTAAGGGAGCCTCAGCTTGCCTATGAGGCCGGAACCAATAGGTTCTGCACTTCCGGAACCGGATTTGCCAAATATCTCCAGGGTGTTGACATCACAAAGGATTATAAGCTTAGGTCCAATAGGAGAGAGGCCATCCACCGTCAGCTCTATGTCTTTGCCAATTCTGCCGCCAGGAACGGACTGACTTCTTCAAGCAAGATTGTCACTGTCAATACCTGGTACGATAATGCCCTTATTGCCATCGTCTCTGTTTCGTCTGTATTAGTTGCCACATCACTTGGACTTCTTCTTTACAACTTCTTTGCCGGAAGAAAGGAGGAAAACTAAGATGATCAAGAAATTCCTATCCAATAAGAAACCGGGATTCTATGTTTCCTTTGTGGCCTTTGTCCTAGCCCTTCTTACTTTGATTCTTTATACGGCAAGAGGCGGAAACTATCTCTCCCCAGTTTCCTCAACTGCCGTTATTCTCCTTGTCTTAGGGATTGTTGCCAATCTTTTTGTCCTTGTCCTCGACTTCCAGATCCTTGGCATCATCCCGGTGATTCTCTATTCCTGCGTCTTTGCCGTCCTTCTGAATACCGAAAGGCTCTTCATCACTAACGTCTTCTTCGGAGTCGATGGCAATAGCTTCTCCTTTGCCTACTATCTGATTTGGATTTTCTTAGTTCTTTCCATCCTCTCCTCTGCGGTCAGCTTCTCTCTTGGCAGGAGCAAGACAAACCGCCTTCTGCCTAAGGAAAATTAGGCTATTGAAGAAGGATCCGTCGAAAGACGGATCCTTCTCTTCTCTTGAAAGGAGGCCACGAATGAAAAAAAACTCTGCCTGCATCACGCTTGTCCTTCTTTTTTCTCTTTCCTGTGCTTCCTGCAAGGGTGGCAAGGAAGGGAATCCCACCAGGGAAACTGTCGAGGTGAAGAAAAAATATCTCGATGAAGACTGCAAAGAAAAAGGGACGGTTGAAGCTTTTTCCTACCAGACAAAGGACTATGTCTACAATACAGGAAAGACGGAAAGGAAGACCTGCAACGTCTATCTTCCTTTTGGCTATGATAAGGACAAACAGTACAATATCCTTTACCTTCTTCATGGGACTGATCCTCAGAGCGTAAACCATATCAATACCTGGTTTGACACCATCAAGGCCAAGGTAAGGCTTGACAATAGGATTTCCTATAAAATCATTGAACCTAGGATTGTCATCGCCCCTACCTTCTATAGCTATGGATTATATGGAGACGATACGATTACTAATATTAAACAGGTTTCTCCTGTCAAGCAGAAATCAAATGCCAACTTTGTTTATGAATTAAGATATGACATTGTTCCACGTGTGGAAGGAAATTACTCGACCTTTGCTTCGTCTACCGATGAAAAAGGGCTGCAGGACTCCCGAGACCACCGGGCAAGGGCCGGATTATCGAATGGATGCCGGCTGACTTATACCGCTGGAAGGAGGAACAGTTTTGATTATTTCTCCTATTTCGGATGTTATTCTTCTTCTGTGGATAGCAAAGAACTCCTTCATTCCCTCCATCAGGATAAATTTAAAGGTTATCCGCTTCACTATAGGTTCAATGCGGACGGGATATTTGACTTTGCCTATAACGGACACCATAAAAGGGTTGAGGAGTTAAAAAAGAACGGATCTGACCTTTTTAACCAGGATAATACCGAGTATGTCAGAATCAAAAGGGGCTACCACTCGGCAAGAAGCTGGAGAGTCGGTCTGTTTGATTCCTTGCTTCGGTTCTTCAGATGAAAATGAAAAAACTTGTTAATTTTCTTGCCCCTCTATCTCTTCTGCTTGGATGTGTCGGTGAGTTTGTCTGCTGTTTTGTCAGAGGGTATGAAGAACTGTGGCTGACTATTCTTCTTGTTTCCTTAGAGATCCTATCTTTGGCTGCCATAGGCTTATTTAAACGGAATCTGCTTTTTTCCTTTTTTGGGACAGCCCTTGGCTTATTCGGTAGCGTCCTTCTTATCGGTTTCCCCTCCTATGTTCCTTTTGCTGCCATCGTTTTCTTTGGCCTGTCCCTGATTAGGGAACTGATTCTCTTTTTCTTTAAATTAAAAGAGAGATTCCACAAAGAATAGTTTTTAGTAGTCGTTGGAGAAATCCTGGGCCTAATCTAACTTTAAGGGAGTAGAATAGGAGGTATGGAGAATGAGATTCTTCCTCTTTCCTATTCTTTCGGAACGAAAAAGGGTTTTTTCTACCGATCCAAGACGGAAAACTCCCCTCTTTTGCTTCTTAATACCTTTGAGGGTGAGGGAAAAGAAGTCTTTTCCCTGTTAAGAAGAAAGAGCCTTTCTTCTTTTAACCTGCTCGTTAGGTCTAACCTGGACTGGGGCAGAGACAGGACGCCATGGAAATCAGCCTCGCTTCCCTCCTCCAGGGAAGATTTTAAGGGCGGGGCGGATTTCTATTTAAAGGAACTCCTTGACGTCATTCTTCCTCAGGTAGGAAGGGATATCCTCGGAACTCCAAAGAAGACCTGCCTTGTCGGCTATTCCCTTGCCGGACTATTTTCCCTTTACTCGCTTTACCGCTGCCCTGCCTTTGATTATGTCGGAAGCAGGTCCGGTTCTCTTTGGTACCCTGGCTTTGAGGACTATTGCCTCACCCATCCAAGGAGGAAGAAGCCGGAAGGAATCTATCTTTCTTTGGGAGACAGAGAGAAGAAAGCAAAGAACCCGCTTCTTTCTTCGGTGGAAGAAAAGACAGACGGCTTTTATCGTCTCTTTAGGAAAGAGGGAATCCCGACTGTTTATGAACTAAATCCCGGCAATCATTTCCAGGATGCGGATATCCGGATTGCCCAAGGGATTCTTTGGATTCTCAATCATTGCCAGAGTCAGGACTAGACATCCTTAATCTGCTTCTGAACGAAGGAAACGGTCAGGAAAAACCTGTTGTCGATACTCTTCCTTTTTACATCCCCGTTGTAGATTCCGGCTATCCTTTTGATGGACTTGAGGCCATAGCCGTGGTTTACCTTATCCTTTTTGCTCGTTTCAATCGAATCCGTGACAATGACCCTTTTTCCGGAAAAGTAATTGCTTTCCTCGATAATGCTCTTTCCGTTTTCCCTTCGGATGACTAAGGAAATGTACCGCTTGTCCTCTTCTACCTTTTCCAAGGCTTCCCTTGCGTTATCCAGGATATTGGAAACCAGGAAGTAGAGGTGAATCTGATTCCTCCCTTTGACCGCACTTGGATCGCAGAGGCAGGAAATGGTAATCTTCTTGTCCTTGCATTTCCTCTGGCGGTCATAGAGAAGGGTGTCGATGACACTATTTCCCGTATTCCAGGTATTGTCATAGGCCTGAACAGATTGTTTTAACCGGCTTAAATCCTCTTCCGCGACTTTGGACTGCAGATAGAAAAGCTGATGCTTAATGTCGTGGGATACCCTATTGATGGTTTCCCTATTCCCCTTTAGGGATTCATACTGCTTCTTACTGGTTTCTATCCTCTGTTGGATAATGACCTTTTCCTGGATTGCCTTGTTTTCGTTGAGGAAGGATAGGATTAGGTAAAACACGCCAAGACAGATAAGAAGAATCAGGCCGATGGAAAGGTAATAGTTCCTATCGTAATCCTTGCTGTCCGTTGCAATGGCTTTGCCGACAACCGAAGTGAGGAGAATGAGAATAAGAGAAATATAGAAACTTTTCGTCAGCTGAAGATTCTTGGCATTAAGGATTTTCTTGCGTAGGAGAAGATACAGGGAAAACTGCAGGATAAGATGGAGAAGATCGTAAAAAAGGTAGTTAAGATACCTATTAGGAATAAACGAATACCTCTCGTTGGGTTTGCAACGGCAGAAAAGAAGAAAAAAGATATTGAGACAGTCGACTGACTCCCGTACAGTCAATACGGAAATAGTAAGAAAGATGTTATAGGAAGATGGGCTCTCGGCAAGAAAGAAAATCAGTCCTCCTACACCGATATACATTAGCAGATAAAGCAACCTTTTTACATAAACGTTATCCCAGGTTGTCCGGATCAGGGCAAAGAGGTAAGCAACAGAGACACAGAGGATGAAGGATAACAAAAGACGGAGAGGATAATATTTCTTCTTTTTTAGTTCCGAGGTAAAGACAAGGGTCGGAATAAAGGCCTCCCTGATTGTGTAAATATAGACATACTGATAATAGTTTGTCAGGAGATGAAGCTTAGAAAGAAGGACAGCAAAAAGGGACATTTTTATTTTCCTAGTTTTTTGAACCGAGAGAGAGTCCTACTCAGTCTAGGACGAGAAATAGTCAGTTCAATTCCGTTTGATAAATAAGCAATGCTTTTTTCGATTTTTTCGACTTTATTGAGATTTACGATATAACATGAATTACAGCGAATAAGATATGACTCGGTAAGTGTCTTTTCGAAACTCTTCCTTGAAGAATAAGTTTCATAGTCGCCTTTGATGGTATGGACGATGATCTTATGACTGAGGGTTTCGCAGTATATGATTTCACTCTGGTCAAACCGGATCAGTCCGGTGTCGGTTTTAAGTAAGACCATGTTGTTTCTTTTTTCTAAATCCCTTTGGAGAAGAAGTCGTGTCCTTTTCAGCTTGAATTCATTGTATCGGACTGGCTTAATCCTGTAGTCGGAGGCTTGGACGGAATATCCTTCTATGGCATATTGTTGAAGGGCAGTGATGAAAATCAGCTTACATTTATTGTCACCTTTACGTATTTCCTTTGCAAGTTGCCTTCCGTTCCTTCCTGCCCTGCCGATATCGAGGAAAATGATATCATAACAGCCGCTTCTGTTTTCGAGAAAGTCATATCCAGAAACAAAACATTTCATCACGAAAGTGTCTTTGGTTTCCCTGCTGATTTTCTCCAGATAGCCGATTAGGGTATCCCTATATTGTTTTTCATCTTCTACAATGGCGACATTGAATTCGGACATTCCATCACACTCCTTAATGTTGATAGAGCTTATAAAAACACTTGTTCTGTTTTTTATCTTATCACAAAGGAATCCAGAAGATAAACAGAAGGCAGTTAATCGCCGGTGATAAATTGAATGCCCTTTCAGATTGGGCATCACTATTTTCTTCATTTTTCCTCTGGATCCTGTTGGATAATACAGAATTTGATATTTTTTTGACAGAATTTGCTGAAAGTCTCTTGGTAAAGCGATTACATTTTATAATCCGCTTCGAATTTAATCGAAACGATAAATTCCGAAAAGGAGAAAAAATGAAAAAAATTCTGATTGGCAGTATTGCCGCCCTTGCCTTCGCCTGTACCCTTACCGGTTGCGGGACCGATTCCGGAACGAATAAGCCTTCTGAAGCAGGCAGTGCAATTAGCACACCCACTTCTACAACCATCACCCCATCCCTTTCTGAGAAACAGGAGGTGACGACCCGCTATCAGTTCACTGCAAACTATGATGAACTTCTCAGCTTCGGCTTTGTCTATGACTTCCTTTTCAACTTCCAGTCGGACAATCATGCACAGATCTATATTTATGCGAATGCGGGAAAGGAAAACGAAGACCTGCGGGTTATTAATGCAACCTGGAAAGCAAAGAAGATTGACGGAGAAGATTGCCTGGAACTTAACGATAAGATCAATCCCGATGGGAAGTATACCATCTATCAGGACCAGGGAACCTATACCATTGAGGATTATTATTTCACCTTCTCCGGATCCTATTCCCGCAAAATCAATGTCCCCGGATCGGCTACTATCCAGTATGCGGCTGTCGATGCCTGGAAAGATGCAACGAAGGAGAGAGTTTCCAAGCTGAATTTCGGAAGCTCTTCTCAGGGAGGGGAGGAAGAGGAAACCGTACTTGTCACTTTCACAAGCGGTTCCTCTACTCTTGCGTTCAATTCGGACAAGACCGGTGAATTAAGCGGCTTTGGCGGCCAGGTCAAGGAAAGCTTCGGATGGGAAGTGACCGATGGTAATTTAGCAATCACCGGTGACAATGCTTCAAAGTTCACCCTGACGAAAAAGGAAGACAGTGCCTATGACATCGAATATAAGGTAACCGATTCTATCTCCATCAAGTTTGAGAACCTCGATTGCACGGCCCTTGGCATTGAAAAGCACAAGGAAGTTGCACTGGAGTTCACTAATTCCTCTGCCGCAAAACTTTCTTTCTTCAAAGACAATACCGGAACCCTTGATGCCTACTCCGGCAAGGTTGTCCGCGACTTCACCTGGGCTGTTGCCGACGCTATTGTTTCCTTAGAGGGGGTCAACGGGGATGCCTCCTTCTCCTGTACAAAGGGAGAAGACGGCAAATACACAGTCGAGTACACCATTACCGCTCAAAGGAAGATTACGTTTGAAGACCTGGATTTTTCCGCTCTGTTAGCCTAGTTCGGAAGGAAGTAAAATGACGAATAGAAAGACATCAAAGTTTCTCTCTCTGCTCTTCCTCCTTTCTTCGTTGGGAAGGACACTCTCCTGCGGGAAGGAGGGATCTTCCCTTTCTACTCGGCCAAGCGAATCTTCGGGCCGGGAAGACGATTCGGTTTCCGAAAGTTCTTCCCTGGATGACGATGACTTACTTCCGGATGAAAAGGCAGACAAGTCGAAACTGACCTATGTTGCCTCTCTTGACCAATACAAAAAAACGGACTGGAGTGCCTGTTGGATCTGGTCGGATTCTGCCGTTCCCAATTCCTATGTCGCTTTCCGGAAAAACTTCACTCTGGAAGGAAAACCGGATAAGGCAATCGCCTCTATTGCGGCCGAGAATAAATACTATCTCTGGGTGAATTCCTCTCTTGTCATCTATGACGGGGGATATAAGCGCGGACCTACCTTAAATGACACCTACTATCAGGACTATGATTTAACTCCCTACCTGAACGAGGGAAAAAACAATATTACCGTTCTTGTTTCCTATTTCGGACGGTCCGGTACTTCATCTTTGACCGCACAGGAGGCCGGCTTCCTCTTTGAGAGGAAAAGGGGGAAGAAGAGGGTCAAATCAGATTCCTCCTGGAAGGTGAAACGCTTAAAGGAATATAAGAACAAGAACCTTCTTAGGGGTGAATATCCGGATTATCCCCAGTTTTCCGCCCTTGCCGAATGGAACTGCTATTATGACGCAAGAGACAGTGTAGGAGAATACTATCTTAGGGACTATGAGGATTCTTCCTGGGCAAATGCCACACCGGTAGGGAAAGTCGGATATCTTCCCTTCAATGACACCTACCTCTGTGTTGCCCCGGCCTTCTCGTTTGATAAGGATTATACGGATGCTGTAAATGCCGCCCAGTATCTCAATATCCCTTTCAGTGAAGATAAGACAATCCGTATCGATTTAGGAAAGGACAGGCAGTTCTCCCCCTACTTCGAACTGGAGAGCGAAGAGGATGGAAAGAAAATCGTTTACTATACCGATACCTATAGGACTGAGAACAGCGGTTCCTTCAAAGACGTATATGTGACAAAGAAGGGAAAGCAGTCCTACGAAAGCTATCCCTGGAGAAGCGGACGCTATTTCATCAGGGAAGTCCCTAAGGGAGTGACCCTGAAGAAAATCGCCTTCCGCCAAAACGGATACGATACCAAGAAAGTCGGTTCCTTTTCTTCCAGCGATAAGGAACTTGATAAGCTCTACCAGATGGCTATGGATACCCTCACCATCTGCAGGCGGGATACCTATAGGGACTGTCCGGAGAGAGAAAGAGCACCCTGGGCAGGCGATGTCGCCAATCAGATTGCCCAGACTCTCTACTGCCTTGACGGGAATGCTAACCTCCTGACGAAGAAAACAATCCTAAGCCTGCTTGGCTATGTCAGTGCCGATGCGGACAGCGACATTCCAAACTGCATCCCACTTCGCATGCCCTGTAACAAACTGACGGAAAACCCGACTCAGTGCCTAGCCTTCCTAAATAGCATCTACGAGTATTATCTCTATACGGGAGATAAGGAAACATGCCGCCTTGCCTATCCTATTCTTCTCAATTACCTGAAGGTCTATGAAAGGCAGGACGGACTTATCAAGTATCGGACAGGCACCTTCCAGTGGACGGATTGGGGGGAAGGGACAATCGACACTACAGTCATCGAGAACTGTCAGTATTATCTTGCTTTGAAGGATGTCTTATCCTTCGCCGAAGAATTCGGAAGTGAAGAAGACAAGTCCTTCCTTAAAGAAAGAATCGCCTCTATATCCGCTAACTTCCGTGCAAAGTTCCTGAAGGAAAAGGGATTCTCTAGCACGACAACATACGATGACCGGGCCAATGCCCTTGCCGTCGTGTCCGGACTTGCCACAGAGGAGGACTATCCTCTTGTCCGAAAGGTCTTAGGCGAGGTTAGAAACTGCTCGGTATACAGGGAACGCTATGTCCAGGAAGCTCTGGGCATCAGGGGAGACTTCTCTCTGGCCACTGAACGGACAAAGAGCCGCTATAAGTCGAGGATAGACTCCGACTATGGGACATTATGGGAGAACTTCGAAATCGGGGAAAACTATGAGAAAGGGACTCCTAACCATGCCTGGGCAGGAGGACCGCTGATTAGGTTAGATAAATACTATCTAGGCATCCGGCCGACTAAACCCGGTTATGAGGCCTATGAAATCAGTCTGTCCGACTCATTAGAGAAAATGTCCGGAGAGGTCTATACAGTGAAGGGTAACATCAAGGTCGATGTCGACAGAACCGGAAAGTCTGTTTCCGTCGATACGATTGACGGAGAAGGGACCCTCTATCTGCCGAAAACCTATTCTTCTTCCCCTAAGCTTGCCTCCTGTTCGCTAGTTGAAACCACCGATAAGGAATACGTCATCAAGTTATCTAAGGGCGTTAATCTGATTAGTCTGTAATTGAAATAAAGGATATAAAACAATGAAAAACAGAATCTTACGTATGTTAGTCTTAGCAGCCAGTTTCATCTCTCTTGCCTCTTGCGGGTCGAAAAACTGTGTTCCCTCCTCTTCCGCAGAAACTCCTAGTGCCGAAAAGACGCTGGAAAAAGCCTTCTCCTCTCCAGCAAAACTGACCTATAACAATAGGCGTCCGACCTATAACTACTATCTCACCACCTTTGCCTTCGAAACTCTCGAAATCTATTCTGATTCCACCTATGCCTTCTCTGTCTCTAGCTCCACTTATTCCGCCCTTGTTCTTCCTGAGGAAGGGAACGCTGTTCAGGGTAACGAACGGGAGAATTCCTTAGTCACCTACTACGGAAGCTTCACTTCTGAAGCAGATGAGCTTGATGAGGACTTAGTCACCTACCACCTTGCCAAACCTACCCGCAGGGTCGGCTTAAGGGATGCTTCCTATTATTACGATACCGCAAACTGGAATGACACGAGGAAGGAAAAAACCATTGAGAAGACCTATGAATTCGATCCCAATACCCAGCAGCAGGTAGAGACAGGAAGCAAGGAATATGCCACCGGCGCGGAGTACCTTGAAGCCAAGGCCTTTTCCTCCCTTGATGTCGAGGCAACTCTTTCCACCTCTTCCATCGTCTTTGCCGATCTGACCAAATAAAAAACGGAACATGAAAAAGGAAACCTTCAAAGGTCTGACAGCGACTTTCGGATCGGTCCTTTCCATTGCTGTCAGGTTATCCATTCTTGCCTTCTCCCGTGCAGGGGATATCAACCGTGTTCTTAATGTCGGAACCGGAAACAGTACAAATGTCACGGAGGGCACCAACTATTATCCGAGCGACTATGCAACAAAAGAGGAAAGGAAAGCCGCAGAGAAAGACTATTTGATCCGGTCCCAGGAGGAAGGAAGCGTTCTTCTTAGGAATAAGAACAACGGTCTTCCTCTCCGGGACGGAAGTTCCGAGAGTGCATTGAATGTCACTCTTTTCGGTGCCACATCGGTCAATCCGATCTATACCGGGGGATCGGGATCCCCCAATAAGGTCGGCATCAATCTGAAGGATGCATTGGAGCAGCAAAAGAACGTCAAGGTTAACGAAAAGGTCTATTCCGCCATTGAATCGAGCATCAAAAGCAACAACGTCAAGCGCGGAATCGGCAATATCGGGGAAGTCCCTGCTTCGACTTACAACACGGCCGATTTTGACGGATACAAGGATGCAGCCATTGTTGTCCTCGGCCGTTATGGCGGAGAACAGAGGGATAGGCAGGTAAATGATAAGGACGGAGTCCCTCAGCTTTCCTTCCATGAAAGCGAAAAACAGAGGATGGATATTGTCTCCTCGGCCGGCTTTAGCAAGATCATTGTTCTCCTCAATACGGGCTATGCCAGGGATTTAGGATGGTTAAACGACTACCCAGTCGATGCCTGCCTTTGGATTGGCTATCCAGGAAACTATGGTAGGATAGGCGTCGCTAACAGGCTTACCGGGCTTGCCTCTCCTTCCGGACGTCTTATCGATACCTATGCCACTTCTTCCCTCTCCTCTCCCGCCAGGCAGAACTTCGGTGATTTTAAGTTCGATGATCTCCCCAATACCAGGTATCATAACGAATACGTGATTTATGCCGAGGGAATCTATGTTGGCTACAAATACTATGAGACACGCTATCATGACCAGGTGCTTGGCATCAACAATGCCTCCTCCACATCCGGGGTCTTTGTCTCCGCCAATGGCTGGAACTATGACGAAGAGGTCCAATACACCTTCGGATACGGACTTAGCTATGCCACATTCAGTAAACAGGTCGTCCCCGACTCATTTGTCTGGGATAAGGAAAACCACACTGTCTCAGCCAAGGTCAAGGTTAAGAACGAAAGCGACAAGTATAAGGGGAAGGACGTCATAGAGCTCTATGCCTCCCTTCCCTACACTGAGGGAATGGCGGAAAAAAGCGCCATTGAATTAATCGGCTTTACAAAGACCGATGAATTGAATCCGGGCGAAGAGAAGGAATATACGGTCAGTGCAAACGACTATCTTTTTGCCACTTATGACAGGAATGCCACAAACGGGAAAGATACTAGCAAAAAGGGATGCTATACCTTTGATGCGGGCGATTATTACTTTGCCATAGGGGATAGCGCTCATGATGCGCTGAATAACGTTAGGGCTCTTTCTAACCCCGGCGTCTCCCTGACCGACGGATTCGGGAACAAGGCTTTTGGCGACAAGGATAGGGCCTATAAGTCTACTCTTGCCGCTCTGGATAACGTGACTTATGCCACTAATCCACAGACCGGCAATATAGTCTCGAATCTGTTTGAGAATACCGACTACAATTATTTTGTCAAAGACAAGATTCAGTATCTGACCCGATCTGACTGGAGCACCTTCCCGATCTCCTACACTGGCCTTAAAGCAGACGAAGATCAAAAAGGGCTTATCCGGAAGAACAGGACTGCAACTAGCGACCAGTATACTAAACCGGAAGATGCACCATCTGTTACTTCCTTTACCCGGGATGCGGATAATGGGAGGAAGTTCATCGATAGGAAGGATGTTCCCTTCAGTGGTGAATACACCGATGCCAACGGAAATAAAGCCGACGCCGATGAAAGGTGGGACAAGATTATCAATCAGATGTCGATTGCCGATCTCTGCAATATTACCGGTGAGAAGAGGGCTAACGATGCCGTCGAGTCAGTCAGTTTTCCTGGGAACAAGGCAGGGGACGGACCGGACGGACTGCAGGGGAACAACACTCTCCATGTTGCCGAATCCCTAGCCTGTGCCACTTTTAATACGGAGTTGATCGAACAGCGTGGAAAATTCCTTGCCGAGGATGCCTACTGGTCGGAAAACAATGTCCGTACGGTCTACGGCGGAGGAGGAAATCTCCACCGCACTCCCTATGGCGGACGGAACTTTGAGTATTACTCTGAAGACAGCAATATCGCCTATATCATGGGCGAACATCAGGCTAAGGTCATGGCTAAATGCGGCCTTGTCTCCTGCTTCAAGCACTTCCTTGGAAACGACCAGGAGACTAACCGCCACGGCGTAGCCACCTTTAGGAATGAGCAGACGTTGAGAAGGAACGACGCCCGTTCCTTCGAAGGCGCGCTCTCTGCCGGAGGATCCCTTGGTAACAGGGGTGCCTATAACCGGATCGGTGTTGTCTCTGCTTCCTGTTCTAAGGCCCTGAGGACGGACAGGCTAAGAACCGAATGGGGTTTTAAAGGTATTTCGATGACTGACTCAAGCAAGGATGCTTCCTCCTATCTGTTTACCACCGATGCCTTAAACGCCGGAACGAACCAGTTTAATAATGATGCCGGACGTGCCACAGAGGCAAGAACGGCTGTCGTCAAAGGCAAGGACGGAAACATCTATCGGAAACTAAGAGAGACGGCAAAGTATTTCCTCTACACCTATTCCCACTCTAGGACGGTCAATGGAAGGACTAGTGATATCGTCGTCAAAAAGACGACCCCTTGGTGGCAGATAGCCATCTATGCAGTGGATGGAACTCTTGGGGTGGTGGCTGTTTGCATGCTCTCCCTTTACGTGGTCTCCCTAGTGAAGGAAAAGAAGAAAGGAAAAGACAATGAAACTGTTCACGAATAAGGGCTTTATCCAATATGCCAAGCTATCCTCCGGTATTGCTCTGTTTCTGCTTTCCTTCATCCTTCTGATTATCGATAAGAGCAGGATTGCCGGCAAGGTCAGCTATCAGGACGATACGGTATTTGCTTTTGTCTTCCTTCTTCTTGGCTCTCTCTTTGGCATCGCATCCTTCTTCTTCGATTACGGATTTGATGTCGTTGCCCCTATTCTTTCTTCCTTAGGATTCGGCAAGCTGGTTGTGATGGCCTGCTATCCGATAACCGATCTGATTACCGGAGTCGGTTTCTTCTCCAATTCTCTTGAGTTTGCCGGAAAGCTCTCCCGCATCTATATCATTCTCATTGTGATTGCCTTTCTTGCTATTGTCCTTTCTCTTGTCGTTTCCTTCAGGAAAACACAGAAGAAAGAAGAAGTCAAAGCAAGGAAAGCCTAAGAACTTGATCTGTCTAGCCCGTCTCCCTTTGTCAGGGAGATGGGCTTTTCCTAATGGTAGCAGAAAACAAGTCTTTCTTCTTTTTTTCCGTTAAAATATACGGAACAGAAAAGGGAGGAAATCAATGACGGAACAGAATAGAGTCACCAGGCCCAGGAATGAGTCAAAACAGGATGAATTTTTTATGGCTAGGGCGATTGAGTTATCC